>Ga0310694_10000465_pt1 | contig 53223 bp, 39 predicted proteins | sample 174DNAGHGhighgp2_FD_203884 | JGI IMG/M metagenome (GOLD analysis project Ga0310694, IMG submission 203884) | Sheep rumen microbial communities from Palmerston North, Manawatu-Wanganui, New Zealand - 1742 DNA GHGhigh gp2 (v2) (version 2) | ecosystem: Host-associated > Mammals > Digestive system... | reverse complement strand
CGTTCTCATCGACGCGAACTGACTTTACGACAAGCGCCGATTTCCCTATTAGTTTAGCTAAGTTATGCATTTTAAGATTTACCTTTCTTTAGCCGCTTCTGATTACAAGACGTTGAAGATCACGGCAAAAACCACAACGTCATCCACAGAAAACACTTTCCAATGGATGTAGATATTATACAAAATCCCGACCGATATGCAAGAATGAAATGCTCTTTTTGAGATTTCTTCTGAAGTTTTCCTCCAAAACCCCACCCCTACAGTGAAAGCAACGAGGGGTTCGGCGGCACACCAGATACAAGAGCTTATTGAGCTGGGGTATCGATGGTGATTAGTAGTTGAGGCAGTTGCACAACGCGGGATGACGTGCCAGACACCCCCTTAGAAACGGCATTATTACCCTCCAAGCGAAGCGCGAACGACCCTCCAAGTTACCCGCAAATTTGTCTTCAAGAGAAGCGGAACATACTCTTCAAGAGAAGTCCGGAATACCCTTGAAGACAAATTTCGACATCTCTTCAAGGGTCATGGTGGCTTCTCTTCAAGGGAAACATGCCAGCCTATTGTGGGTATGCCTGGGTGCCGATTGTGGGTCCTATTCATGGGCTATACGGCATCCGCAATTCTTTAGAAAGAGGGGTGCCCGCGATATTACGGCGCGGAACGACCAATTCCGCACCATAATATCGCCATCTAAACGATCTACATGTCTTGCAAGGCTTTTCGCGGCGATAGCCGGATGAATCCAGCGCCAACTGCCTAACTTTTGAAGGTATCAGCGTGCCAAACACTTCGTCAAATAGCACTCACAATCCAGACAGCCCCGTGCCAATTCCCATCAACACACCGGAAAGGACCTCACCGCCAACTCCAGGATCGCTTGCGCAACCTCCAAACAATCCGCAGAGTATGAGAAGCAAGAGGGAGCGCAGCGCGACCTGCAGCACATTTGACGGTAAGGCTGTTTTCATGTGTTTTACTCCTTTTCATTGACTGAACTTTGGCACGTTTGAGGGTGGGATAAAGAATTGAAGAATTAAAGAATCGAATGCGCTCACTTCGTTCGCTATTTGGTGAACCCTTGGACAGGACGAACAGACCGGCCGAAGTAGCGGTAGTAGCAGTCCGCGCAGTGGTAGCCCGAACCGAAGTACAACCCGTAGGCGCCGCTGCTGCCCGAGAGCGGGACGGACGACCAGTAGTAGCCGTACGAACCGGAATGGTTGAGCGAAGTCCCATTGCCGTAGCCGGCGCAGGGGAGGAAGATCCTATGGGTTTCGTAATTGCCCCTGCCACGGACTACATACCCATTTACGCCGTTAACGGCCGTCCATTTCCAGTCACACTTACTTTTTAGGTTGTCGAATTCTTGTTTCGTCGGCATGCGCCATCCACCACCCCATTGCACATGCGCAGCATCATGTCCCGGAGCAAGAACACCCTCTGCCGTAATCCAGCCATCGTTCAACAAAGTAGAGCCCCCTTTACCACAAGTCGGGATATTATCTTTCTTGCCAAACAGTTTCCTGAACAAATTTGTTTCCTCGAACGAGAATCCCGATGACGCCCCATCGCCCGCCACCCAAACACCGTTCTCGCGCTTGTAGCCCACGGTATCGCCCCACCAGAAATAGTAGCCGTAATCTTCTGGCTTCTCCGCTCCGATGTTAGTCTCAGCCCAATACGGCCCACCCTCCCAGAGCTGGACTCCCTTATGGTCGTGGAGCGGCTCTTTCGATTGCGACGGCGTGGGGACACGCCGCCCTACCGGCTCGGCGGGACGCCTCGCCCCACCTAAATCATCTGCACGTTCTACATGTTCTACACGGACATTATCATCCCCTTGCGGCGCGCTCGGTGATCGCGCCCTACCAGGTTGCGCATCGTCGGTCACGACGGGGCGCGCCCCTCCCAATTGCGGCCCGCTCGGTGATCGGGCCCTACCGCTCTGCAACTCTGCCTCTCTGCGCCTCTGCGTGAGATTCTCCTCCTCCAGCACGGCCGTGCAAGTGGCGGGGCGGCCTTCTGGCTTTTTCGCGAGGCCGGCCATGACCCCAGCCGCCAAGATGGCGGCTTTCCCAGTTAGGCCTTCCGTGGGTAAAGGATCGGGCGGCTTGTTCATTATCTGGAACTCGATCTGGCCGTGCGCGAATGGCGGCTTGCCCTTCAGGCACTCGTAGGCCATAGCCGCGAAGGAATATACATCCTGTGCGGCGCTGGGGTCTTCACCCATCAGCTGCTCTGGGCTCATGTAGAGTAGCGTGCCGCTGGAGAGCTTGCCAGTTACGCGGGTCATCGTCTCTTGAATCTCGCGGGCAATGCCAAAGTCGAGGATGTAGGGCGTGCCGTCCTTCGCGATCATCACGTTGCCGGGCTTCACGTCGCGGTGGATGACGCCTTTCGTGTGTGCATAGTCGAGCGCGGCGGCAATAGGACGCAGGATGCGCAGGACATCAGATTCGGGGAGGCCGGTTTCAACGGGCAAGATGCCCGTTGTCCCAGTATGCTCGGCAAGATAGTTATCGAGGGTTTGGCCGTCGATGTAGTCCATCACGAGGAACGGGTTGCCGTTGTTCTCCTCGAAGGCGCGAATCTGCACGATGTTGGGATGGACGAGCTGCATCGCAACAAGTGCCTCGTCCTTCAGCTGGCGATACGCGCGCTTGTTGCTCACCAAGATCGCCGGCAACATCTTGATGGCGAAAGGCTTGTTGTCGAGCTGCGTATCCTCCGCAAGCCACACGGAGCCCATGCCACCCTGGCCAAGCTGCCGTACCACGCGATACCGCCCAGCAAGGATTGCGCCCTCACTGTTCCCCGCAATCGTCCGTGCGTCGTTGATGGTATCGTATGTCATAATTTCCAAGACCTCACGCCACCCGTGCTTGGATGTAGTCATCAATGTCGGCGACGATATACTTCACGCCTGTCGTATGGAGCGAATCGAAGAAGCGCGTCACGTAATCGTAAAGGCCGTACTTGGCGAAAAGCGCCGACACCTCCCGTCCGGACAACCCTTTCTCCGCACGATAGCACTCCATGCAAAATATCAAAAACTTTCCTTCCTTGCTCATCAGAACGCCTCCTCCGGATAGGTGATCGCTCCAGTCCGCTTTTCCTCGTCGTACATGGAAAACAGAACCTTCGGCGAATAATGCCACAGCTTCTTCCCTTCGTCGGAAAGCTCGTCATAAACGCGGGATGCATAAAACTGCTCAGTTGCAGTATTCTCGTCAAGACCGTATGCCCGGACAAGCTCGGCGACGACCATCGGCACAATCACCGTCAAGAGCGCACTATGCTTTTTGTCACACATCAAACACCTCCGAACCCTTAAAGCGAATGAATGAAAGCGCCAACGGAGATGCGAACACCAGCTGATTGTACAAAGACTTGGCTTTCAGGCGCTTGAACGTTTCCTCGCGATCAATTTCACCGGCCAGAAAGAGGTAAAGCGTACGGTAAACATCATCGTTCGCGACGGGTCCGAAGGCTAAGTCGTATTGAGGGCCTGTATATGCGCCGTCACGGTTGTCGCAAACAAAATCAAGCCATGCGTCACAAACGCCGTCGAACCTCACCACGTCGCAAACCTGAAACGCCGTCACCTCGTCAATCTCATACACCGACACCGTAGCCGAACCAGTACCGCGATTCCGCGTGACACGCTTTGCGAATGCAACGGCCTGGTCGCGGTTCGTTGTCGTGTAGAAACCGATACCGAAGTCCAAACCGCGGTTGGGCTTCAGAATCCTCGGCTCCCGCACCTCCACATTACTGCCATGGTAGAGTGTCATCTCTTCACTTCCTCTCTTGTTCGTTCACAGCCATATATTATAGCAAATTCCGTCCCCGGTACTCCGCCGCAAACTCATCCTGCACGCTCGATATGAAGATACGATATCTCATGGCAAGGACATTATACCAAACTTTATGCTATTCTGCGGAGCAACAGAGGCGGAAGCCGCCGTGGGTGTGACCATAGGGGCCGAGGCAGTACCAGAAGCGGCTTGCGTATACCGCAGACATAACGCCAGTAGTCCGCGACACGAAGATTTCGGCGCAATCTGCGGCACCGAACGCTTCGTGAAGTGCCGCGCCTTCACCGCCGCAGCGCAAGCCGTCTCAAAGTCTCTTTTCTTATCGGTCATCGATTGCACAAAAGACACCTCCTTATTGATTCAATTCACCATAAGCGCAATGCCCCTCTGGCGAATCCTCTGGGTAGTCAAATATTGCCGGATGATTGAATATAACAAGGTAAACGCCTTGGGTCTTGTCAACATTCAGCGCACTATAATGATTAGCCTCTCCGACATTCATAACGTCATCATTGGGAAGGACTCTCAAAGCATGGAACAAGTCATTGGCAAAAGCCTTTACCACGGCCTCCTCAACGGACAGCGGTATTAAGAGTGCTTGCAAAAACGGATTAACACGTGAAACCTCTACGGTTTTGATCCCATGTTGTAACAACAGGTTTCTTGTAATCCTATCAAGGAATGCCATCTGCACGTTGGTTGGTTTCTCCATGTCGCAGTCGTTGGCGTTACCCTGTTGGCAAACCTTTCCATCTTTCCAATAAAGATCAAAATTGATGGGCTCTATGTGGCTGAGACGAATGTGTTGCACGCCATTTTCCATGGCAAGTCCACAAACGACACTATACGCGATATTGAATCCTCCTTCAATGGTCGGTGCTCCGAGACTACCGATGTTACCGTCCATCATGAGCAAACCACGGGCAGCACCCTTACACCCTATCATTTTCAATTCGTCCAAATCCCAGTCGGAGATACGCGTTTCCGCAAGAGGCAAAGAATAGTCCCTTTGGCCTTGCATTAACATCGCATGGTCGATTGTGACCGCTACCAACACATAAACCCCTTCTCTAGCAATACGCAGTGCCATCGTAAGCCCTCCGTCCTATTCTACAATCATGTTGGGCCTGTACAAGCAGGCAAGTTTGGCAATCACATCAGGCTTCTCAAGTTCAGCCCACGTGTATTCTTCAGCTTTGTCAAAGTCGAACTTGTCTTCCTTCTTGTATATCCAGATTCCCTCTTTGGCTACTAGAGTAGCAATCCTCGATGATAGTATCCCAGCGTACGCCAACGCCTGCCCATAGTCTTTCTCTCGTTGCCTCTTGTTTGGAATGGAATGTTTAGCCTCAAACACTAAATCCGCCGAGGCAGGCCCCCGTACCGATTCCTTAAGACCTATCACATAATCCGGTCGAGAAGCGTTGTCTCTTCCGATTCGCACTGAATATTGATATATCCAATCTTCTTTCTTAAATCCGAGGTTGATAAGCAGGGGTTCAAGAAGTTTCACCTCTACATCGTGCTCTACCTCCAATGCGTCAAAATCAAATGCGGCCTCTGTTGGCGGCTTGGGCAGTTTAACTAAATCAAACGACGGAGCCTCCCTGTGGATCATAGCCTTTAACGCTTCATATTCCTTGACCGAGCAAACGCGTCCACTACCTCCCTGCATGTGTGCCTTGACCTCTGGCTTGGCACCCCACACTGGATCGGCGGCAAGTTTGGCGAAACTGATGTTTGGAAATCTCACCGGCTCACCAAGAAACACTTTGCCCGGATAGAGATCGAATGGGTCATCGAAACCTGGCGATACGGCTTTCCACACGCTGCCAAAACTGCTGCTGGGTGCTCGTTCGTACATCAGCACAAGGTCGCCAATCCGCATATTCTCCCGCCCTTGCCAAACTCCGATCTTTTTTGGATTCAGTTCGCCAGACAACACCTTCTCTTGATCGGCGGGACTTGCGTGAACCATAAATATCCGCGAAGGCGATTTGTCGCAATACGCCAGCATCTGCCGGACATCTCGAAGTGCGAATCCATAGACAAAGGCGCACATTTCGGACGGCGAAAGATCGTTCGCAATCCTAAAATCATACATCGCCCGACAGACATCAACGTAATAGCCGAATCTGGCTATATTGCCGTTAGGAATGTTGGGCAAATCAATGTCAAACTCTCTGCATATCGCCTGAAGAAGATAGAAATGCTGGGGGAATAGATACGGGAAAGCATACTCAGGGTAGGCTGTGTAAAGGCCAATAGACAAGCGTGGTATCGAACGAAGGCACACCTTGGCCTCCATGTCGGAAATGAAGCGGAGGCTGCCGATGTCCTTTGCGAACTCGTCAAAACTATTGTATGACGGCGTAGAGTATTCAATAGCCCAGGCATCGTCGGACTCTTCAAACGCCGCGCAATAACCACGAACCATTAGGATTTCATCTAGGAAATCCGATAGCGCCTTTGATATTCCGTCCTCAGAAACAAGGTTGTTTGGATTGTCAAAGAAATCTCTTATCTTAGCGCCCTCCAGCCTAAAATAGTCTTGCAGGTAGTGTTTTCTGAATTTCATGAAATATCTCCTTGGTTAACTGTTTCTCATCAAATCACTCGGCTGTGCAACACAAGCGAAGACCTAATGCAAAATCCCTGACATCAGGGGGAAGGCTATCTCGACTCGCCGAACGACATCGCCATTCTTCATACACGATACTCCCCCCCCGAAACACTTTCTGCTCGCCCGACCTCGGGCCAATCGGATCCGTTGCGTCTCCTTTATATTCAGCATACCAGTCTTCGCACCATTCACCCATATTGCCAGACATATCATATAACCCCCATGCATTGGGAGCGTACCGATCTACTGGCGTTGGGGCTTTCGGCACGACACAAACCCGATTGAGGGAACCGTATAATCCCCTACAACTCGCTTGGCTACCATCGAATACGTTACCCCAGTAGAACATTGTCCTCGTGCCTGCCCTGCAGGCATATTCCCATTCCGCTTCAGTCGGCAGACGCGTCTGACTTCCTATGAGATAATTTAGTCGTTTAATAAATTCCTGACAGTCGTTCCAAGAGACGTAGTTGACTGGACGTTTCACTCCTTTTGGACGTGATGGATTGTCCCCCATTACATTTTCCCACTGTTCTTGTGTGACTGGATATTTTCCAAGCCAGAACCCCTTTGTGATTGTCACCTTGTGCTGAGCTTCATTTGTCGCACGTAGTTCTTCAATCAGCGGACTCCCCATCAGGAATTCGCCCGGCGGACAATATATCATCTCGATTTTCTGTCCGCCCGTTAATACAAAAGCATCTTCATAATGTTTATCAACATTGTTTGTGACAACATTCGTACCATAAGCCTCCGTAGTCATCTTTTTCAATATGGCGATTGCTTCTTTATGTTCTTGACTTGCTGCAATGCGATACCAGTCTATAGCTTCATCAATGTCCTTGTGTACGCCTATTCCTTTTTCATACATTATGCCAAGTTCATATGCCGCATCGCCCCACCCATTGGCCGCCTCTCGAAGCCATTTTATCGCTTCATCGTAGTTCCGAACTACGCCTTCACCATTTCGATACATCATGCCAAGACGGAATCTTGCATCAAACCGTTGATCAGCAAACTTGCGAAACACCTTAATCGCCTCTGCGTAGTTTTGTGCGACACCAAGGCCTTTGTAGTACATTTCACCTAGACGATACTGGGATAATTCGTCCCCCTGCTCCGCAGCCTTCTTATACCATTTAAAGGACTCTACGTAATCTCGCGGCACGATGATATTTTCCGCATCATGCCAATTTGCGTACCACCCGCCAAGGCAACACTGCGCCTTCACATTTCCTTGTTCTGCCGCCTTGATAACCCAATTCGTTCCTTTGTTCGGATCACGTGAAACGCCATTTCCACAGAAAAGCATAATCCCGATTTCATATTGAGCATCTGCGTTACCCTGCTCTGCCGCCTTCAGGTACCACTTTACAGCTTCAGCAGTATCCCTTGTAACACCTTTACCGTTCCTCAAACACTTACCAAGGCGAAACTGCGCATCTGCACGACCTTTCTCTGCCGCCTTGCGAAACCACTTGACGGCCTCTTCATCGTTTCTTTCCACTCCTCGGCCAGATTGCAATAAAAGGCCAATTGCAATCTGTGCGGTATCAATTCCCTGTTCCGCCGCTTTCAGATACCATTTTACGGCTTCGCCATAATCAAGCGCAACTCCTCTACCAAGTACATATCTGCCAGCGAGTGCTGATTGAGCTCGCGCATTTCCTTGCGCCGCCGCCTTTCGATACCACTTTACCGCTTCGTTCTCGTCTTTAGAAACTCCTGTACCATTCTCAAACCGTACACCGAGTAAATACTGCGCAAGAGCGAAACCTTGTTCTGCCGCTTTTTGGTACCACTTGGTACTCTCGCCAAAATCTATGGCAACACATTTCTCCTTTGTCAGACTAGTGCATCCTGTTTCAAATATACTTGCTATAGTACATTGCGCAAGCGCATCGCCTAATTCTGCCGATTTAAGATACAACTCAAACGCCTTCTTAATATCTTTCGTCACACCATGTCCACACTCGTACATTCCGGCCATATCAAAGTAAGCTGTTGGGTGTTTACTTCCAGCGGCTTTCTGGAACCAAGTGAATGCCTCTTCATAATTCTTCTCAACCCCCTGGCCTTCCATATACATTACGCCAAGAACTCTTTGCGCGTCAGCGTTTCCATGTCCTGACGCCTTTCGTAACCATTTAGCGGCCTCTGAATAATTCTTCGATACGCCAATACCTCCATAATAAAACTTGCCAACTTCATGTTGTGCCTGAGCATTATCCTGTTCGGCGGCCTTAAGATACCACTTGAACGCCTCTTTAGAATCTTGCCTTATTCCAATTCCCCGTAGATAACAACGCGCCAGGCATATCTGCGCATCACAATGTCCACGTTCCGCCGCCTTACGATACCACTCCGTTGCCTCTGAATATTTCTTTGCAACATCATACATATTGCCTAATAGATATTTATTCTGTGGAGAATCCCACACCTCCACCGCCTTGCGATACCATTTTATGGCTTCATCATAATCTTTAGTGACGCCAAGCCCTTTCTTGTACATCTCACCGAGTTTTTCCAGTGGACCAGGAGAATAAGACCGGCAATCCTGTTCAGCCGCCTTACGATACCATTTCACCGCTTCTGCATAATCTTGTGGAACACCATCGCCCATTTCGTATCTACAACCTAATTCATATTGCGCATAGCCATATCCACTATCTGCCGATGTTCTAACCAACGCCAGAGATTGTTTCTCATCAACATTTTCAAAACTATTCTGAATTTCTTTACTGTAGCGATCACGATCGACATACATACGCGCAAATATACTTTTTGCTGGCGAATCCTCGCTTTTCATAACCTTTAGAAAACAATTTTCAAAACCCTCAAAATCATTTTGCGACCATCTCTCAAAGTATGGGTCATCGTCAATCTTGTCTCTGTACAAGCAACTCAATTGATACAATGCCATAACATGTCCTTGCTCGACAGCCTTGCGGTACCATTGCATTGCCGCTACGCAATCTTCTTCTACACCTTCTCCAAATTCATAACACCATCCTATGATATATTGAATCTCCGCATTGTTCGTATCAGCTTTCTGGGCTGCTGCAAATGCCCTTTCACAATCATCCTCTTGATATGCTTTTATTGCAATCTGCGTTTGTAACTTTATACCGTCAGCCACGATCACACTGCTACCCCATGAACTGCCGCTCAATATCTCAGAGCAAGTTGTCGGGCGCTCATTGGCTTTCTTGGCAAGTCCGCGTATCGTGGTCACCACAAGCCATGAGGCAATACCCTGTGGCAAGGGAGGTGGAGGATTGTTGACAATTTGGTACTCTATCTGCCCACGCACGAACGGCGGTTCGCCTTTCAGGCACTCATAGACCATCGCAGAAAACGAGTAGACGTCATGTGTGGGCTTGGGAGGTTCACCGGTCAGTTGCTCTGGTGACATGTATCGAAGTGTTCCAGACGCGAATCGTCCAGTCATTTGTTTCATCGTCTCCTGTATCTCACATGCTATTCCGAAGTCGAGAACAAAAGGCCTTCCGTCTTTTCTGATCATCACGTTTGCAGGCTTCACATCACGATGTACCACGCCTTCGCCGTGCGCATAGTCAAGCGCGGCGGCGACGGGTGCGAGCAGTCGCACCGTCTCCTCCTCAGAAAGAGCCCCTTTGTCCGCGAGGTAGTCATCTAACGTCTGCCCCTCAATGTAGTCCATCACGAGAAACGGATTGCCGTTGTTCTCCTCGAACGCGCGAATCTGCATGATGTTCGGGTGGACGAGCCTCATCGCGACAAGTGCCTCGTTTTTCAGTTGTCGGTACGCCCGCTTGTTGGCGACAAGAATCGACGGCAGCATCTTGATTGCAAACAACTTGTTGTCAAGTTGAGTGTCCTCCGCAAGCCAAACAGCACCCATACCACCCTTACCAAGCGGCTTGACAACCTGATACCGCCCGGCAAGGAGCGGATTCTCGTCCCCCGTCAGCGTCGGTGTATCGTTCATTGTCTGCTCGTTCATCTCTTTACCGCTCCATTCAAAACTCTCTAACCTCTATTGTCCATCCCCCAAGCGCCTGAGTGCAGACTTTGCCTCTTCGTTCCCTTGTCCAGCTGCCTTACCATACCATACCTTCGCTTGACGAATATCTTTGCGCATACCAAGTCCGTGTTCGTACATATATGCCAAATTTTTCTGTGCTTCCGACTCCCCCTGTCCCGCCGCCTTGCGAAACCATTTTGCTGCCTCATGTAAATCTTTATTTACACCCCAACCTTGAAAATACATTACTCCCAGATTTTTCTGCGACCCTACATCACCCTGTTCTACGGCCTTGCGATACCACTTTACAGCTTCATGTAAATCTTTCTTTACGCCCCAACCATTCCCATACATTACACCAAGATTGCCCTGCGCCGCCGCATTCCCTTGCTCTGCCGACTTGCGATACCACTTTACAGCTTCATGGAAATTTTTCTCTACGCCCAACCCATTTCCATACATTACACCAAGATTGCCCTGCGCCGCCGCATTCCCTTGCTCTGCCGACTTGCGAAACCATTTTGCTGCCTCTGTTAAGTTTTTCTTTACGCCTTGCCCAATAAAATATCTTTCGCCCAGAATCCTTTGTGCATCCGTGTTCCCCTGTTCTGCAGCCTTGTGAAACCATCGCGTTGCCTTTACATAGTCCTTTGATACTCCCCAACCATTGTCATACATTATGCCAATTAAGTATGGAATCCCAAATTCATCACAATCAATGAAATCAATCATTTTTGCGGCAATCTCATACTGCTCTGCACCAAATGCCTCTATAAAACGCTTTACCACATGTAACTCAAGTGTTGGTTCTGATGTTTGACTTTGTTCCGTCATCTTACGATACCAAGTCTTCGCCATGTGTATGTCTCTTGGCACACCACGGCCTTCTTCATACATTTTCCCCAATCTTTTCAGTGCGTGAACATTACCTTGTTCTGCTGCCTTACGGAACCACTCTATCGCCACGTGTTCGTCCTTTCTAACCCCACACCCATTTAGATACATCAATCCCAGATTATACTGTGCAGAGGCTTCCCTCTGTTCTGCGGCCTTCATATACCATTTAATTGCCTCATGCTCATCTTTCTCTACACCCCAACCATTCAAATACATTATACCTAAATTACATTGCGCCAGAGCAAATCCCTGGTCTGCTGATTTGCGAAACCACTTTAGCGCTTCAACATCATCCCTCTTAACACCAATATTTCCAGCTACGTACGCGAGACCAAGAGCGTTCTGCGCAACATCATTATCTTGTTCAGCTGCTTTACGAATCCATTTCACACCTTCTACAATATCCTTTGCCACCCCAAGACCTTGTATATACATGCCACCTATGTAAAATTGCGCAAGCGAGTCACCTTGTTTCTCAGCCTTGCGAAACCAAAACATTGCCTTTGAATAATCCTTTTTGACACCTAACCCTCTACGAAACAAATCCCCTATATTTGATTGTGCGAGAGCCACTCCTTGATCCGCAGCCTTACGGAACCAAAACATTGCCTCAGTAAAATCTTTAGACGTGCCTTGGCCCTCACGGTATTTCACACCAAGATTATTCTGTGCCCACGAATGGCCCTGCTCCGCCGCCTTGCGATACCATAGAACAGCTTCAGCATCATCCTTTTTGAAGCCCCAACCATTCTCGTACATCTTCGCTATGTCATACTGAACCTCTGCCATGTCGCTCTTGACAGATTTCAACAGTTTTGCAGCAACATCATACTGTTTTGTTTCATACGCCGAAATGAATCTAAGTGTTAATTCCTCCACATTGTTACGTTCAGATTCAAGCTTTCTCTTTGACTCTTCTTCTGCTTTTCGTTTTGCCGCATTAAGTCTTGCTTCTTCTTTCGCCTTGTGGTCGGCATCGGCTTTCCTTTCTAAGGCAAGTCTTTCTTCTTCGGCCTTTTGCGCAGCAAGAATACGAGCACGTTCACGTTCATGTACCTTCTGTCGTTGCCCATACCATATAACACATCCAATAGCAACAACAACCACTATAACGACACCGACAGCTATTAACGATAACGGTCTTGGCTTTTCATTAACCGTTAGACTGATTTGCGAACCTCTTTCTCGCTGAACTAAATCATTTTGAGTTACTTTCTGAACTGAATCATTTTGCTGTGCAACTTGCTCACTCTTTACCGCCGCTTCCACAAAATCCATGCAATTTGCAAAACGTTGCTCTGGATTCTTTGCCAATGCCCTACATAGCACACCCTTACGAGGAGAGGATTCCGGTAATTCAACCTCGCGGCTACAGACTGCCGTCATCATCACGATGGGGTCGCCAGTCTCAAATACAGACGCGAACGGAACTTCACCAGTCAGCAGTTCACAAAAGAGTACCGCAAGTGCATACTGGTCTGTAGCCGGACCTTGTTTGCGTCCCGCCCATTGTTCTGGAGCCATGTATGGGCGCGTACCAGATGTATCACGTATCTCACGTGAAATCCGTCCCATTGATGAACGGATTTCAGCTGCAAGTCCAAAGTCGAGAAGACGCGCAATCACCTCCCCGTCTGGCTTCGTCTCAACTATGATGTTGGACGGTTTGATATCGCGATGGATGATATACTGCTCGTGCGCGTAGTCGAGTGCCTGCGCAATCTGCCAAACTATCTCGACAGCCTGTTCAAACGGCACCTTACCGTCAGGAAACTGCTTCCGCCATTTAGAAAGCGTCACGCCAGGCGCATACTCCATCACCATCAATGTATCGCCAGGTGTGATGCGCAATTTTTGCCGTACGGAATCATCACGATAGCACACATCCTGTGTACGCTGGAGATGGAGTGCCGCCGCGATATATGGATGGTGCAGACGCGATATAAGAGCGAAGTTCTCCCGAATCCGTTCAAGTTCTTCTGCGTTGTTTCTAATCATTGGCGGCAAGCCCTTTACCGCCACATCAATTCCTGCAACAGTGTCCCTAGCTAAATACACGGAGCCGAAGCCGCCTCCTCCTAGTTCTCTCAACAAATCATACTGATCAATGCGGCCCAGCGAGGAAACGGCATTACCTCGCAGAGTGACCGCATCGTTCATACTGGTACACTGGTCGATGCGATTTTGCGAGGAAGCTGCGCCACCCTGCAATGTTATCGCGTTGTTTATCGTGTTGTAGGTCATGTCAAGGCTGGCGCGCTCCGAAACGAATCCACCACGTTTGGACTTTCAACACATTCAGGATCCTGTTCCCCATGATTGAGAAGAGGGCTTAGCTTCGCAGTGTCAAACCACTCACCATATGAACAACGTCGCCCTTCCACACACAACTTCTGATGAAGCGTGTCTATTAGGGCCTGTGTCCACGACCCACCAGCAAGCCCGTCGGCACTTTGTTGTTCGCCACGACACGAAGCGAACTGCATCACCATCGGGAAATCGGGACTGCTCCATACGACAGAAGGCTCCCATGAGTCGTCACATCCATCATTTCTGCATATAATTTCAAAAGGCGATACTTCGCAATCCCTTTTTGGCGCGAAAAACGCGCCGCTATGGCACTGATCATTGACTATGAGTATCCTAACCCCCTTGCGGAACCTAGATAGCATCCATACAATCTGCCTGTTCGTCGCCTTGCCATCATATAGACACCACGATTCCCTGCCCCCATGCCCGGAAACCAGAAGCACAAATAGGTCTCCAGATTCAAGTGTTTCCGCCGCACCAAGGATGGCCGTATAAACTGCTCTGCAAGTGGCATTTTCGTCCTTTAACACGACAACTGAGCCATTTGGAAACTTCATTTTCTCAAGCGCACACGCAAAGCGATCCACATCAATTGGGCAACCGGGAAGTTCTGCCAGGGAATCATAAACGACCTTCCTAAGACCCACGCACACGGCGAATCGTCTTGTGGCGGAACGACCTCCGGCACTTTCTGCGCAAACCGCCACGCCCTTCTGTATGCCAACTGTTGTCGTCTCGCCCAACCTGGCGTCAAGCGACGCCATGCGATTGGCAAGGCGACGGTCCATCGCATCCATACGCGACTTAAGTCGCGCTTCCATTTCTTCCATCCCGCTCATTTTCCTTGTTCCTCCTTTAATTCTTCAGCGTGATTCCCATCGCTGCGGCCTTTTCGGAATTGGCGCGCACGAAATTTTCGAAGCGCTCACGCGAGAGCGGGTGGTCGCTTGCGAGATCGGAGTCTTCATCCGCCTGAATGGCCACAGCGTAGTGCCAGAAGAGCGTACCGGCGAAGATGTATTCTCCAAAGGGGCTGGCGCTGATGACGGAAGACGCAAAGGAATCGGCTTCGCGTTCCTGGTTTCGGTCAATCTCGAGATTCTCCTTCTCTTTGAACGAAAGGAGGTGGCCAAGCGCATGATGCCCGCACTCGTGCGCGAGCACGCTCACGATCGTGCCTGACGAATACGAGATGGCGCGTTGGCGTATCTTCTCATCTACGATTGCGGGGGCGAGCCCGTTCTCGGCGATGAACGAAACGCATTCATCCTCCGTGCAGCGCGCGCAGAACCTTCGCGGCATGGCGGATACGAACTTGGAAAGCATGTCCTTGTGTCCAGCGTCCTGAAGCGCCGCCGCAAGGCCGACTAGGCGGGCATATCGCGCCGCGCCGCCGAAAAACACCGTGTGAAATGCGAGATCCTTCTTGCCGTCCTTCTCCACGACGCGCCTTCCGGAGACGGCGTTGACAATGTCGTTGGTGGCCATGTAGATGAACGGGATATCCTTGAGCCTTTTGCTGTACTGCAGATTTTCCGCCACGAACGGAGCGGAGACTATGTAGCTGTACAGCTGATCCATCTCGGCCTCCGAAGGCGTGAGGTATGCCTTGATCTGCTCGACCGCGACCTTGACCTCCTCATCCCTGGCGTTTTTGTCGCCGTTGGAAGCGGGATCTGACGGCGATGAGGCTGTGGACGCATTTTTCTCGCCAAGCCACTTCATCACCGGTTCGTACGCAAACCACGCCGCGCCGCACAGCACAAGCAGCAGAACGATCCACTTAAGCGCTCCGCCTCGGCGCACGACCTTCCCGGACGCAACGTCGCCGGTCGAAGGCCTTTCCGCGTTGGACATTTCACTGCTGGTGTAGGTGTGCTTCATTTTACAATGTCTCCTTCATGCTTTCGGATTCGTTCCGTCAAACCGCTGCCGGTTGAAGTTTTCGTATTGCTTGACCATCGCCGGCGTAACCGATGACGGAATCACCTTAACGGCGTTTTCGAGGTCGCTGGCAAGCACCATTGGATCGGACCCAGCTTCCACGCTCCGCTTGAACGCCGCAAGGCGCGCCTTACGAGCGATGCCAGTTATGTCGCTTCCCGTATAGCCTTCGAGTCGTTCCGCCCATTGTGCGCAATCGACGGCTGGCTCGCAAGCCACGCCGTCAAAGGCCCGAGTCAGCATTCCGAGCCGTGCGTCTTTGTCCGGAAGGCCGATGTACAGCTTCTCATCGAAACGCCCCGTGCGGAACACGGCCTCGTCGATCGCCCAAGGTTTATTGGTGGCTCCGAGGATGAGCAGAGTGTTCTCGCTTTCACGGAAGCCGCCTACGTCCGCGAGGAACTGTGTGACGATGCGGTTGTCAACTACCGATGAACTCGCCGTCCTGCGCGGCAGGAGTCCGTCTATCTCGTCAAGGAAGAGAACCGCAACCGGCTTCGACGCTGCGGCCTTAAGGAGCCGACTTAGATTCTGCTCGCTCTCGCCGTGCCACTTGGACCGGAGCTGCGCGCCAGACGCATAGAAAAACGGTGCGGCGATCTCGTGCGCGATGGCCTTGCCGAACATCGTCTTGCCGTTGCCGGGAGGACCGTAGAGAATCACGCCGCCGCCTGGCTTAAGCTTCATCGCCTTCGCCTTCTCCGGTTCGCGCATCGGATAGATCACCATCTCCTGTATCGCGGCCTTTGCCTCGTTCATGCCGGCGATGTCGTCAAAAGATACGTCAGGTATCTCCGACACCTCAAAAGATTCCCCGGACGAGGATTCGTCATCCTGAACTGGCGAGCTTCCCGCTCCACCAGCAGAACGTGCCGCTGGCGCGTTCCCGGCGGCTGCAGCGGGACGAGGCCATCCCGCCGTAGGACGCGGCAACTTCGCCGTTGCGAGCTTTTCTGCGATCTCAAGCCATCCCTCGGCGGTAGTGACGTAGCTGGACGAGACCGGTCCGCTCGTCTGTTTTGCGAGGGCGAAACAGAACTCAGCCGCCTTTGCTGCGTGCATACGTGCAGTAGGCGCATCACCCGCTCGTATCGCGGCCTCGCACGCTGCCTCATGCTCGTTCTTTTTATCGGCAAGGTACCCCATGTCGCTTACTTCCCTTCAAGAAGATCCTTGACGCGCTGCTGCCCGGCTGCTATTCGTTCATCGATCGCCGTACCGGCGGCGGCGGGTGCGGCAGCACCACCGATGTCAGCCGCGACTTGCTGCTCAAGTTCGGCGGACATTTCCTCCATTGACGGAATATGGTCTTGAAGGGCCCCGTTCGCACCCTCCATCTCGCTCTCGTACATCTTGCTCCAGAAACGGTCGGCGTCAACCTGCTCGCCAAGCATATCCTGCGCCGCGCCAAACACGTCTTCGACGTGCTCCGGGTCGATGCGGATGATCTTGTTGATCTGCCCGAGCGCCTCGGCAAACTGGTTGTCGGACTGTGCGACCTCCATCTTGGTGAGGTACTGCTCGAACACCCAACGCTTCTGCTCAAGCTTCATCGCGAGCACCTGGGCTGCACGAGCTGCAGTGAGCGCACGGTTGGCGGCGGCCTTTTCGCCGTTCTTCAGGGCTTCGCGGGCCTTGTTCCAGTTTTCCTTCGCCTCCTTTTCAAGGCGCTTCTGGCGGTCGATTACGTCCTGCTTGGCGTTTTCCGCGTCGCGGAAGGCATGACGGCGCTCGCGACGCTCGTAACGGCGGCGGGCGGACGGGAACATGAAGTACTTTAGGAATGACATAGGGAGTTTCAGGTTTTGAGTTTTAAGTTGGAAGTTACAAGCCGTCGGCTGTCGGCTGCCTGACGGCCTCGTCGCCAATGCCCGGCAAGGGGATGTCGACGGGAGCTTCCGGCGTGCTTTCCTCCGGCATATCGTCGCCGAACGCCGACAGGGCGTCCTCGAACGAAGTGTCCTCGCGTTCGCGGCGCTTTCCGGCATTGTCGAGTTCGCCGATTGCGCCGTCGAGATTCTCGTTCTCGTCTGCGGCATCCTCGATCTTGTCAGTGAGCTTGTCGATCTGGTCCTCGCTGATGTTCTTGAGGTTCATCGCCACGAGTTCGCACATGCGGCCCTTGACCTTCGTGAGGATCGTCTCGTTGTTCAGGTATGCGGCCATCTGGCGCTCAAGCGACTGGTACTCGGCGATGGCGCTCTTGAGCTCCATCTCAAGTATTTTCCTCCTTGCCGGAGGTGCCGCCTGATAGAGCTTCTTCTTGGCCACGATGAGCTTGTAGAGTTCGTCATACCGCTTCGCCACGGGTTCGCGGCGTGCGCGGTTCTCCGCAATCTGCGCCTCGATCTCACGCAGGGCCTCGTCCGTGCTCTTAATACCGCTCAGCTTCTTGGCAAGCGCCCCTGCGCTTTTACCCAACGCCACGGCGAACGAACCTATCTGCTTCAGTATCGACGCCTTCTTCTCCGGCGGCAGGGCGCGATCAGCCTCCGCGCACAGCGCCCTTCCCTCCGTCGTTCCGTTCTTTTCGTCCATATTACCTTTCTCCTTCGTATTTGAAACCTCGTCTTTCACGGCGTCATCGTCATTCGGCACAGGCGTTTCACTCGGGCCCCAGCCGTGTTCAGGACATTTCCTGTTGCCGTTGTGCCAATGCATCGCACAGAATGCCGCGCCGCAGCCGTCCGCCTCACAGCGTCCGGCCACGGCCCAGCGGTTGGGGAGTTCCCGACCGCACACGCAGCACACTTCACGACTGCCGTCCATGTCACCTCACGCGAGTCACCGCCTTGAGGAAGAGAACCAGCACGATCAATCCCAAGATGATCGCAAGCGGGACCCAGACGATCCGGGCGGGGCTCTCCCTCAGCGAGGGGAACAGGTGGCAGAGTTTGTCCCACCATCCACGCGAACCAATCGTGAACTCCTTCGAGAACTGCACCGTGTCGCTCCAGAGTATCTCGCGAGTCGCGCCCTTCTCGATGCAGAGCTGAAGCTCCATCCTTGCGGAATACGTCTCCTCGCCGGTAACTTGCGTCTCAACGCGCTTCGCGTTTACGTCGCGAAGGGCGCCGTAGGCGAGTGCGTCTGCGGGGCCGGGGCCCTCGCGGAGCGCGAACCGCGCCTCCGCCCGCGTCGTGACGTCAAGGTTCACCGGCGTCACGGACGATGCCGACAGCACGTCGCGGAAGAGTGCGGCCCCGTACTGGTCGTCGTCACCGGCTATCGGAAGCATGGCGACGCGCTTTACCGCGCCGAGCTTCGTGGACTTCGCAAGCGACTTGCCGATCTCGGCGCGGATGCCGTCGATAACTGCCTTTCGCACCTCATCGGGAATCTCAACATTCCCGTCAGGACCAGCACCCGGCGCATAGTGCCTACGGACGAAAGACCCTCCCCATACATGTTGCTTGGTCGCTATGCAGGAAACGTGGAGTTCAAGTTCCACCAGCACATAGCGCGGCGTGGCCGCAAGGCTGCGGATGAATCCGTACATGAGGTACTGCGCCGACTTGAGCTTCCCGAACTTGTCGAGCGTGGCCGGGTCAAGGATGTCCTCCTTGCGCTCGTCCCACTCGATCTCCTTGAGGATTTCGTTCCACATCGCGTCTTCCTTGCCCTCCACGCACGTCTTGCCGGCGTCCGTGATTGCATTCTTGAGAAGCCCGACGATCTTTCCCGACTTGTCGCCCGCGAAAGGCAGGATGGCGATGGCCTTGTCTGATGGGATTTGCTTCGCCGCCGCAAGCGACGCCTTGGCGTCGTTCACGGCGTCCTTGAGGGCGATTGATGTAAGCTCGCCCGCGTCAATATCCGCTCGCGCTGCCCCGGCGAGGGCCGCAATGACTGCAAATGCTGCAAGTATCTTCTTCATTTCAAGGTTCCTTTCTTGGTTGATGTCCGATTCAGTTTCCGGCAGCGGCGGCGAAGTCTCTGTGCTTGGCAAAGAACACCGCCGGCTTAAGCGTATCGTCAAGCCACTTCACAAGCTTCTCGTCGAGTTTTGCCGCAAGGTTGCGCTCCGCCTCAGTCTCGCCTAGCCCGCGCAGCCCCTTTGCGGAGAACGCCTGCTCGTACAGGACGCCATCGCCGACGCACGAGGCGAGACGGACGTTCGCCGCACCCTTGAACACGAGGTACGAACCTGAACGGTCAAACGTATCGCGGGTGAAATTGGCGGTCAGCGCAAGATCTGCCGGCCCGTCGGCGTTCACGCGGTAGCCATATCCCGCAACCACGTTCCGCGCGACCGATGCGGCGATGGCGGCCACCCCCGCCGCATCTCCTTCGCCCTTGAAGTCGATCTTCACGTTGTATTCCGACGCATCGGGCCATCCGCGACCGGACTCGTCAAGGGCGATGTTGGCAGTCCACACGTACTGCTTCGTAGAGACCTCGTACGCAAGTAGGTTGAGCTCCGCCACCGCACGGCGCTTCCTGCCACGGCGGAAAAGATCAAGACGCGCCTCAAGGAGAATCTGCGTGGATTTGAGATGCCCGAGCTCGTCTGCCGTCTTGGGGTTGATGGACTTGAGCGTGGTCTGCAGTTCGTCCCACTTGATCTCCTTCAAGATGCGCTTGAAGCGCGCGTCCTTCTCTTCGTCGTTCGAAACAACGCACATCTTCCCGGCGGAAACCAAGGCCCCGACCAGAAGCCGTTCGCAGTATTCGTCGGCGTCTCCCTTGACGGGCAGCACCGTTATCGCCTTGCCGTTGAGCGTCTTATCCGACTTGAACATCGCCTCGACGGCGTTGACGGACTTCCTGACGGCGTTCCGCTCCGGCTCTTCGAACGCGGCCGAGGCCGCGATTGTGGCCGTGGCGGCCAATGCGCAGACAATTAGCTTCATTTTCATGTTCGTTTTCTCCTCTCAGTTCAGCGGGCTATTTCAAGCTTAACGTTTCCGCCGAGCCTGGGGCCGTCGAGCACGATCGTGTTCAACAGTCCACCGGGGAAATTACCCGGCTTGTAAACTACATTGAACGTAAATCCACGATGCGCCGGATCCTCCTGAGCAAGGACGCACGAAACGATTCCGGGCCTGGTTGCGACGTAGTCCATGAACCGCCGCTGGATGCTCAGCGCCTCCATTGGATCCCCAGACAAGTCTTCGGGCGCTATCGTGAGCGTCGCGGCCATGTGGTCAGCCGGGGGCGGTTCGGGCGGCAGTTGCACCTTCTTGGCGGGAAGCGTCTTCACTAGCCAGCGCGACACCTGCTGCGCCAACGCGTTCTTCACGCCTGCCTCCGCAGTCGCCTCGTCAAGGGCCCGCGTCCCCTGCGCCTTGAAGGATTCACTCGCAAGAAGCCTTCCTGATGCCACCTCCGTGACGCGCACGGAAGCCGTACCCTCGTACACGCGCCAGTCGGAAAGCCGGGATGCCTCTCGGCGCGATACCGCAAGCGCCACCTCCGAGTCCGCAGGCAGTTTGGCGATTACGTCAAACCCCCTTGCCACCAGGTCTCCCTCCACCGTTGCGCGCAACGAGGCTGTAAGGTGGCTTGCCTGCTTGTCGGCCGGCACCGCCTTCACGGCTACGGATGGATTGCGCATAGCTGGCTTGCCCGGCCCTTGCTGAGGATACGCGGGAGCGGGCGTAGACTCCGACACGCGATAGACGGTGGCGCATCCGGTCATCGCCATCGCGGCGGCTGCGCCAATTAGTGCAAACATTAGTTTTTTCATTTTTTGTTTCCTTTCAGTTTTGTCAGTTTAGATGGGTTTGATGAAATGGCTGTACGTCGAACGAACGTCCGCCGATGCTTACTTTGGATCCAACACAAAGCGGAACCTGCCCCGAGAAGCGCGTACGGAGCGTCCAGCAACGCCCGTCCCATGATATGCTGGTGCCATCCTCCAACGGCACCTCGCTCCAGACAGCGCAGACCCTCTGGCAGGCGCCGTCCAGGCGGTCAAGCACGAACCCCGCCGCCTGGCCAAGCGAATCACGGTGGAAGACTGCGCGCATCTTGAGCGCAACGCCGCTGCGCCCGGCTTCGATCTCAACTGTACGGCCGATTGCCAGCTTCTTGGTGCCCAAGGGGAGAAGCTGTACTCCGTCCACGCGCGTACCGTATGTCGAAGGGACGTTTCCGGAACCGTCCCTGAGCACGCAATCGCACCCTGCACGCTCAATGCTGAAATGGAACCGCGAGATGTTGCCGTCGTTCGCAACGGCGTCAACGTGGCCGTCAGCGCCGCATACACGCAGAGGAATCAGGTTGTCCCGGTTGCGCCCGAACGTCACGCAGTTGTCCGAAACGAGCTGCAGCACCTCGTCGCCGCATGTGAGCGTGAGCTGTGCCGGTGCCTGCTGCGGTGGTTGCACTCGTTCCACTTCATACATATCCACTTTCGCCCACGCGCGCTCTCTACCATCGATCAGGCGGCGCATCGCCTTAAACGGGTCGTCGGGCGACTTGACAATCTTGTCGAGGGCATCTGCCGCGCTCTGGTTCGAATACACGTCGCAGGCGTTTCCGGTGTTAATGGTCGTCGTGATGTTTAATGAAAGCTTGTCAGCGACCTTTCGCGCCTCGCTCTGGCGTTCCACAACCAAGTGAATTTCACCCTCAAATGCACTGGTACGCCCGCCGCTCTCGTATTCGGCAGTGACGTACCAGACGTAGGCACCCGCCTTCTGTTCCGGGAATGTGACGCTGAACTCCTGCATGCCATCCCTGTGTCCAAACAGGCGGGGGGAGCACTTATACCCGTTGAGCTGGTTTTCAAATATGAAACGAAGGTTCTGGGCGTCGGCGCAGAACTGGTCGCGATCCACCCTGAACCTGACAATGCATGGGCATCCCTCGAAAAGCACCGAAAGCCTGTCCATACACAACATCGCCCCCGATACAGTTTGCGCCGTCTCTTCCTTTGGTGCCATTACTGTCGCAGGAGTGACGGACTTCGGCACTTCCGTGGGGCTAGCGCCACCATCCGCCACCTCTGCTCCGCATGATGCGCAGAAACGAACTCCCGGCTTCAAAAGTGCCTTACATTTGGGATTAGGGCAAATCATACCATCCTTCTTCTAACACGCTCTTTAGTGCTGCATGTTCGTGACGGGTGCGGGCGGCTGCACGACGGTAGTGGGACGCTCCACCGCCTTCTCGGCGAGTCCGATGACCCGGCCTTCGGTCTTCTCGCGGTCAGCGCGGACCTCGGCATCCATCTTGCGGCGCTCCTCAAGGACCTGTGCGCTGGCATTCTCCTTCGCCTCGGCGGAGCGCGCATACGCCTCCTTAGCGGCGTTCGGATCCTTGGCAGCCCCGCCGGCAAGAATCTGGTCTGCGGACATGCCCGCCTGTATCTTGGCCATTTCGGTTTCGTGCGCCATCTGCGCCTTCGCCGCCTCCTGAGAAAGAAGCGTGCTGGAAATGGCGGAATCGCCCTCGGTCGCCATGACGACGGCAACCGTCTGCGCGTCCCTGCCGGAAAGCATGTCAAGCTTCTCGCGCATGTTCTGGTTTTTGATTGTGTTCTTCTTGGCCTTGATGTCAAGCCACTTGTCCGCCTCCCAAAGTTCACGGGAAACGCGGACGCGCTCAATCTCGTCTTCGATCTTCGCCTGGCTCAGCTTCTCGCCCATGACGGAGGTGTTGAGCTTCTCGTCCTTCAGCCGTTCGTCGCGCCCGATTGCCGCAAGGCGAGCCTTGTTCTCGGCATCAGCCACCAGCTGTTCGCGGTCGTAGTTGCGGAGCGTCAGGTCGAGTTCGAGCTTGTGGGCGAGCGCCGTCATGTTCTTGGCGTGCTCCTCCAACTCCCGTGCGGCAGCGAGCTTCGCCTCGGTTGCGGAGATTTCACCCTTCGACACGCGCACTGCGATTGCGAGCTCCTGCGTCCGCTCGATTTCCGAAAGTTCCTTCTCCTGCGCGAGCTGCGCCAGATATTCCGCCGTCTCCTGCTCGCGCTGTGCGTTGCGCTTGCCCTCAGCTGCATCCTGGTCGGCGGCGGCGGCAAGTACCTCGATCTGCGCCTTGCCGAATTCCACGAGCCGACGCTGCTTCTCAAGTTCGCCGTACTTCGCGCGCATCTCCTCGTATGCGGCGCCGTAGAACTCGACCGCGCCTGTGCGGACGATTTCGAGTCCCCAGCTCTTCATGCTGTCGCGCAGCGCACGGGTGATGCCGTCCTCGAATCGCGCGCGGCGTTCCGGATCTTTCACGAGATCCTCAATCTTCGACTGCGTGCAGAGGTCACGAACAGCTGAAAGTGCGTTCTCGTAGATAAGGATGCAGATGTCCTTGGTGGACAGGCTCCTCGCCTCCTTCATCACGTTCGCGATAAACTCGGCAGCGCGGCCGCGGACGAAGCGGAGGGTTATCTCCGCCACGCATCCAACTTCAAGCTCCTCGGCGGAACGGAGCGGCGCGGAGGCCACGTCGCCAACGCCGGAATTCTTCCCCGTGAAGTCAACTCTGAAAATGCATTCGCCGGAATCCACCATGATGGCCGAACGCGGCGGCGGATTGCCAAACCAGTTGATCGAGCGCAGCGACCCCGTAGGATAATGCCGCCCCGAACCAAGCTCCGCCACCTCCTTGCCGCCGTCAAGCAGAATCGCCATGGTCCCTTCCTGGACCATGAGCCCGTTCTCCTTGATGAAACGGACGTCGTCCAGATCGAATAGACGCGCGAACTCATCGCCCTTGCGAGCCCACACGCCGCCGGCGAGATCGATGCGGTCTTCAGGGAAGAGCGGATGGTTGCAGTGCGGGCAGAACTTGGAGTCGTTTCCAACCCACTTGCCGCATTGCGGGCACTTGAACCACCCGTCAGGCGCGCCGCGCCCGCACTTGGAGCAGAACCGCGCCCGCTTTGATACCTTGCTCCCGCATTCGGGGCAGATGTCGCTGAAAAGTCCCATGGTCGTTTTCCTTTCTTAGGCTGTTGCCTTTTTGTTTGAAGTGTGCGCCGGGCACGTCCTTACGCCCAGACGGTTCCAGCAGTCGAAGCAGATGGACGCCTCGCAGCCGTCTGCACTGCAAGTCTGTTCCAAAGACTTCTTCGACTTGTAGAAAGTACCACAAACGCTGCACGTGCCGCCCTCGGCCGCACCCTTGCTGCGTTCAAGATAGGTGTTGAGGTCGCGGCTGGAAACGCGATAGAGTTTCCCCAGCCGCACGGCCGGCAGCTCACCTGAGCGCACAAGACGGTATATCAGCTGGTATGTTACGCCCAGCATCTCCGCCACCTCTTCGAGGCTCTTGTATTCTTCGTTTGCCATTTATTCTACCTTCTTTTTCATTAAGCCTTTTTGTGCTTGGTGCGATTAGTATATCACAAGTACTTTTTGCCTGTCAACAGACATTTCAAATATTTTTTCTTTACGTTTGTTTACACCTGCTTACCGCGTTAACCCACTTACTCATACCCCAGAGTCATTCCCCCATTAGTCATTCTTTGTGGTGCCGGCGTTCGTTTTTACGGGAATGCCGGTAACGCGCGTAGCGTAAAAGCCCACTACGGGACAGAGGAACGGCAATATCTCAAAGGCTTCAGTGTCAACAGACATTGAGATGAGAGCGTCCACGCCTGTTCCCTCCAGTTTGTCAAGCGCGTTCTGAAGCGCAATGCTCTGGCTCGATCCAACCCGGCCAAAAGACAGGAACAGAATCTGCGTCTGCCAACATGTTCCCGTAATCGTCTTGTTTCCCATTGGCGTCGTGTACGCGCCCTGTGCAATGGGCTTGGACGATGCCACAAAAGACGATGGGCGAGACACGCACCCAGCCATCGCGGCAAGAGCCGACACTGCAACCATCACACGAACTGTTTTACGCATTTTCATGCATTACTCCTTTTAGGTTTGTTTTATCTGCATTTGTATTCCGCCATGCGGAATCCAGAATTGTTTTCATCTTTATGAAAGTTTAGCAACTCGACTTTGCTGGGTCTATGATCTTTCTCATCCTGAAACCAATCACTGAGCCTGTTTTTCATATACACCTCGGCTCTCTTAACGTCATTTGTCACTACAGTACAGTCGAGGAAACAACGTCCAGTGTACCCTCCCATGGTGCGGTCCGGGATTACTATGAACTCATTTCGTTCAATGATGTCATAGTTGAACATCCACACTCTCTCATCAGGTATGAATTCAACCCTTGAGAAAAACATGCATGAAGTATTGAACAGCCGCGTATGCGACCATCTATTCCTGATCTCCTGCATCGCCCAGTTCTTCACCTCAACAGGCTCATCGTCGTTGCAGGCCACTTTTGCATCCTCCTTGTAGTAATAGGAATCCTTTCCGGCGGGCATTTCAAAGGATTTACCATAAATCACTGGGCCATGGGGACTTAGCAATCCGCAAAGTTTGACCACCAGATTCGCGTCTCCCGCAATCTGTTTGATGCAATTTTTCACGGCCTTCTGAACCGCCGCGTAAATGCTGCATGGGACAAGTCCCTCTATGTCATGGTAAGCAACGGCGGCATGGCAATACAGCTCATGTATCTGCGTAAAGAGCGGCTTGCCTGGTTCATCAGTTGCCGCCTTGAATATGACTTTAAACGACATGGCACATTCAATATCGTCTGCGGGATTGCGCTTGACAGGGTAATTTTCAGGAACAACTTTCAGCACAAGGCTAGCCTTTACGTCATTTCCCACTAGCCTGAAATTAGTGTCGATAAATTCCTCAAACTCCCGTTTGACAATTGGTTTAAATGGGAGTAACTCATACGCAGTGGTGCCAATCGGCGACTCAGAATCCACCGATGGCAGTTTTTCATCAAATCCAGAAAGCTCAAGCCTCACTGGCAACCTCTTCAGTTTCTCATAAATCGTTTGCTCGCGGTAATCCGTCACGAAACGAGGTCTCGGATTGGGGATATGGCGCTGTGTGGAACAACCAGCGAAAACGCCAAGTATAAACAAAGCCCCCGCCGCACATTTCCAGTTCTGAATAAAGAACGCTTTCATTTACCCTTGCCTCCATTTACAAACACACGGAAACCCGTGTTGTCATCGCCTTCAAAATCTGGCTCTGTTTCATAACCAGATGACGCCTTGCACTCGGTAGCCTTGCTTTTATATCCACCGCCAAAAAGGAAACCCTCGTCACACCATTCGGCAACATTGCCATGCATGTCATACAACCCCCAGCCGTTTGGGGGATATGTTTTCTTACTGTCTTTGCTTCCAACGGCTTTCACCGCCTTTCTGTCGAAATGGCCGCCATTCTTGCCGCGGTCGTTCATGGAATCGTCACCCCACCAATAGGCAGTAGTGCTCCCGGCCAAACACGCGACCACCCAGCTGTTTGTATCAGGCAACGAAACGTTCTCACCAGTAAGGCCTTTTAAGCGATGCATGAATTCACGGCAATCGTCCAGAGACACCCAGGTTTTAGGATAATCGTTTGTTGGGGCTTTCGTGTCAAAGCTTTCATCCGACATAACACTTTGCCATTGTCCTACCGAAACCTCGGTTTCGCCCATCCAGAACGTGTTTGCGCCGGTCTTGCACTTTTTAAGGCGCATCTCCACTCCCGAAGGGAATCTGAAGACCTTGTCACCGTTTGGCTCGTTAGACACCGTAGTGACAGGAGGCTGTGGAACTGGCGAAGCAGGCGGAGGCGTAGGTTTCGGTGACGGCTGTTGAGCGGGCGGAGTATGTGGTGGCGTAGGTTTCGGTGACGGCTGTGGAGCCGGTGGAGTAGGTGGTGGCACCGGTTTCGGTGACGGCTGTGGAGCGGGCGGATTAGGTGGAGGCGTAGGTTTCGGTGACGGCTGTGAAGCCGGCGGATCAGATTGTTCGGTGTTCTCGTGCGCCTTCAGCATAGTATATCCAATGTGTCCGGCAGCGGTCAGTACGACGAATAGCACAATGGCGAGAATCCACTTCATGACCGTGACGGGGCGCTCTTCTTCTACTCCTTTGCGCTCTTTGCGTCCTTTGCGGCTTAAATTTTCCTTCCCCTCCAGAGCATCTACCACCTCGCCGCAGCTTGCAAAACGGTCTTGCGGCTGCTTGGCAAGCGCCTTGGCGAGTGCTACGTTCACATGCGCGGGCATCCCCTCTATCGGTCGCACCGGCGCGGATAGCACCGCCTGGCACAGCACGTCGAGATTGTCGCCGTCAAACGGCAGCTCACCGGCGAACATCCAGTACGCCATCACGCCAAATGCGTAAACATCGGCCTCGGCGCTCTGCTGCCGCCCCTGCCACTGTTCCGGAGATTTGTAGCCAGGAGAGCCACCACGTGACGTCACGGCATCGCCAATGCTGCTCTGACACGAACGTATCCGTGCAGCAAGGCCGAAGTCAAGCACCTTCACACGGCTTTCCGCGTCAACCATCACGTTCTCGGGCTTGACGTCGCGGTGGATCACGCCCTCCGAATGCGCATAGTCAAGGGCTGCGGCGACCTGCCGCAATATGGAAAGCTTCGCCTCCGTGGACACCAGGGGATTACCCTGAATCCAACGCTTAAGGTCGATGCCGGACGCGAGATCCATCACGAGGTAGTAGTCGCCCGTCTTTCCATCCTTCTCAAGCGTGCGCGATCCAGCGATATTCTGGTGGTGCAAGTTGCTGACAATCTGGTAGTTGGCGCGGATTTCCCCCATCTCGTATTCGTTGCGGCTCACCTCCGGAGGAAGCCCCTTCACGGCCACTTCCACGCCGCCGAGCTTGTCGAAGCACTTATAGACAACTCCCATCCCGCCTTCGCCAAGTTTGGACATCACCTCGTAGCGCCCGGCCAACACGTTACCTGGGGCAAAACCCCTAGGCATGCGAGAGCCTGCCTTCATCTCATCCGTGGGGCTGTCGCCCATGGAGGATTTCAAGATATTTGGTTTAGGGTCCACTTGTGCATCTTTCGTCCATCACAACGCCGATTTCCAACGGCACGGTAAAGTATATACTAATTCCGTTCCCATTACAATCCCCAATGTCATCATTTGCATTCCGCTCCATCCCTCATTCGTTCGGCAACGTGGAGCAGCAGAGACGGAAGCCGTTGCCGTCACGGCCGTGGAGGTAGTCAGGCCTGTCCCTGTTTCGAAACGCGGAACGACAGAAATTAGCCTTGCTGTTCCAGCTGCCGCCACGCAACATACGGTAATCGCCAAACGCATTGTATTTGTTTTCACAATACTCATACACGTTACCGTGCATATCGCAGAATCCCCATCCGTTGGCGCCCTTCAGTCCCACGTCGTGCGTCACGCCGCCACTATTGCCCGAATACCATCCCATGTCATCCAAACTGCCGGTACCCGCATAAGCCCCTGTTGATTCGGCCCTGCATGCATATTCCCATTCTGCTTCGGTGGGAAGTCTCGCGCCGCAGTTAAATCGCGAGTTGACCCTTTGAATGAACTTCTGGCACTCTTCCCACGTGACATTCTCGACAGGCCGATTATCCCCTTTGAAGCGGGAAGGGTTATAGCCCATCACGCTCTCCCATTGTCTTTGGGTAACCTCGTACTTTCCAAGCCAGAAACCGTTCGCCAGCGTCGCCCGGCGCTGCATTTCATCGCTCCGATGTCTTCCAAGCTCGTACGCAGGGCTTCCCATTATGAACGACCCCGGACCGACGTATATCATCTCCATCGTCGCGCCACCTGGCAAAGTAAAGGTTTTCTTTTCGCCGTGTTGTACCACATTGCCAGCTTCCTCCGTCATATAAACCCTCATGCGTTTCAGGCCGTCCCAGTTGACGGTAAATGCCTCAAGCTTTCCGGAGTAGCGTCTGCCGCCACGCTCGTACGAGACCCTCCTGCTGCCGTACGGCATGCCCTTTTTGATATCGTCCTCACCCCACTTTATAGGAGTAGTACATGGCTTGTTTCCTATCTTCACCGTCTCGCCACTGCCAAGGGGCACTTTGTCCCCTTCAACGAAAATCACAATCTCTGCCGAGGGCACAAGACGATTTTCCGCATCCTCCTTGAGCCGTTTCGCCTTCTCGTTTGAACTGTCCCATCCAAGCACCATGCCGCATTCGTTGGTGCATTCCTCCCAGAGGGAATCCCTGTAGTGTTTCTCCGCAAGCCTGAAATGTTTGTCGATGCAGGATTTCTTTGCCGCCGCCGCCGCCTTCGACAGTTTCTCTTTCGCAGAATAGAGTTTCACCCTCGCGGTCTGGAAGTCGCCGTTTGACAACGCGGCATTGCCTTCGCGACGCAGTTTCTCGCCTTCGCCGTATATGGAGCCAACGCAATCCGATGCATTGAATCGCACCAATTCGGGCACGATGTCACGCACGATGGCTCCTTCCACAGCCTTCGCCACGTCACGATTTCCCTTGTTCGCCTTAAGCCATTGAAGCTCACTCTCTATAGCACTTAAGGCTTCGGACGCCTGTGTCAGCGCCAATCTGGCCTCGTCAACGGTCTGCGGCGTCCTATCCACGCCGTTTGCGATTTTCCAGTTCCTGTCGGCCGTGTCGATGTGTTCTTGGAACCCTTCGGGGTCGCTGCGGTATGCTGATATCTGACCTATCTTTTGCCTGGCATCGCCAACCCTTTCCCCAATGTCAACGCGCAGTTTGACAAGCAGGGCACGCTCCGCCTCCTCGTCCGTGCGCTGCTGATCTTTATGGGCATTGCGATTCTGCTCGGTTGTTCTCACCACATCTTCCCGTCCGGACCTTATCTCTTCCGTCCTTGTGGCGGACTCTTGTGCCTTGACCCTTTCTCTATTCCTCATCCAGCTTGAATAGCCAATCCTGAATAAATATATACCGCCCGCTAAGACGGCAAGCAGCACCATGGCGGCAACCATTTTGGTGGCAAAGGCGAAGTTTGCTCCATCCGCCTTCGGCGTATTTGAGAATCTGCGTCCAGCCGTTTCCACACGGTTGTTGGCAACCACGCCCTGCGTCCTGGCCGTGCTGTGCTGTAACTCTCCGCCATTCAACACTGCCACGCAGTTTTGAGGCCTGCCATGCGGCTTCTTGGCAAGCCCCGCCATGACAGACGCAACAAGCGACGCACGGATGCAGCAGTGCCCTGCCATGAAAGAGCCGCCAACCTCTGCGACCGCAGAGGACAACGGAGGAGGAGGTTCGCTGAGTATCTGGAACTCGACCTGTCCGCGGCTGAACGGAGGTTCGCCTTTCAAGCACTCATAGACCATCGCGGCAAAAGAATACACGTCCTGCGCAGCCCTTGGCGGCGCTCCGCGCAACTGTTCTGGGGACATGTAGAGCAGCGTGCCGCTGGCGAACTTCCCCGTAACGCGCGTCATCGTTTCCTGTATCTCGCGGGCGATGCCGAAGTCAAGGATATATGACGTGCCGTCTTTCGCGATCATCACGTTGCCAGGCTTCACGTCGCGATGTACCACGCCCTTCGTGTGCGCGTAGTCGAGTGCGACGGCGATGGGGCGTAAAACTCTTTGGACTTCATCCTCGGAGAGTTTTCCCTTCTCCGCGAGGTAGTCTTCGAGGGTTTGGCCGTCGACGTAGTCCATCACGAGGAACGGGTTGCCGTTGTTCTCCTCGAAGGCGCGCAAGGTCACGATGTTCGGATGCGTGAGCTTCATCGCCACAAGCGCCTCGTCCTTCAACTGACGATACGCGCGCCTATTGCTCACCAGGAGGCTCGGCAGCATCTTTATCGCGAACGGCTTGTTGTCGAGCTGCGTGTCCTCGGCGAGCCACACGCTCCCCATGCCGCCCTGTCCAAGTTGCCGCACCACGCGGTACCGCCCCGCAAGGATTGCCCCCCCCCCGCCACTCCCGGAAATCGTCCGCGCATCGTTTATGGTCTCGTAGGTCATATTGCCGTCCTTCCTTCGTCAGGCCGTGAAACGATCTCAAGCCACTCGAACGTTGTATCGTAGCCACGCATCCGGCCCGTCGCATCAATCTCGGAAAGCATGAACTTCTTCTCGTGTTTCGACAGTTGAGCGGGAATTGAATTGAACACGGACAAATCCTTGCTCTTCAGCGACTCCGCAAACTTCCGAATGTTCAAGCGATACAACGCAAGAATAGACCTCTCTACCGCATCTACTTGGCGCAAGTCGTCCGATTCTGCGAACTCCGACACGACGTGTACCATCGAGCATCACGGCTGTCTTGCCGCTACTCACGCGCTTCCACTCAAGCAATTTGTCGTAAATCTTGCACCTCATCGTCTGATTTCCCTTGAAAACATCAAGATTATAGCATCTTCCTTTCTTCGAATCAACCCATTAATGCACTTTTTCAAGGAGAAGTAACTGGCATAACTTCCAAAGGCGCGTTTTGCCAGGGAATGCAGATTTTACGTTATGGAACGCTCCATGCCTCAATCCAACGTCCACTACTCGGGGTACACAACCTTTTACACCCCAGTCTAACGCGCTGTTACACCCCCACCAACAAGCCGCTACACCCCAGTCTAACAGGCGGCTACACCCCAGTCTAACAGGCGGTTACACCCCAGTCTAACAAACGGCTATACCCCAGTCCAACAAGTGGCTACACTCAGGTCTAACAAGGTCATACACCCCGACAAATCATCCATTCCACCCGTATTATAGGCCGCCTAGAATCGCTCCGTTGCCTCAAAAACTGTTGCATCCGAGAGGCATGACTGCAAGAAAAAGCGCACGAGGCACCGTTCTCGAAGTTTACGCCTAAAAAGCCCTGTAAAACGCTATGTTTTTGGTCGGGTTGAATTTTTGAGCTCCAAATGATCGGCTGGACCGATTCTCACACAGAGCCACAGAGACACGGAGAGTTTTGAGCCTGAAGCTTGAAATTCACCCATGTTTCTCTGTATCCCCGTGCCCTACGTGATATATCTTTGAAATGTAAAAATAGCCATTCTGCAATTATGGCAGAATCCTGCAACACCTCTTTTATGGCAGGTATTGTACGATATTCCAGCCAATGCTACAACCAATTGATACGATTCTCGTGCCAAATATCGCGCATGGAAATACACGGGAGGGCCACACCCAGCGCAGTTAGGCCATCGTCTTGTCGGACGTGCGTCCTTACACGCGCCGCGCCGGAAGTCCTAACAGCTTTGAGAAAGGAACTATAGCATCGAAATATCCGTCGGCTGCGGCGACCGGGGATAGATTCCCGTCATAAACAAGTGCCGTCTTTGCCGAAACGCCGCGAGGACGCATAATTGCACGTACCTGTTTGTCAACCTGGTCGATCACGTCGCGGCCAATCTCACCCTGCCGTTTGACCTCAACAAAGTACAGTGCCCGTCGAGTTTGAATCAGGAGGTCAATCTGACATCCCCCGCGTCCATTCTTCCCGTTCGTCCCCTTTCTGCGGTACGGCCCCGCAGACATAATCAAGCTTCCGTCAAGATGAAGGTGGGGAATGAGGTACTTGTAATTGTTGACAACCAAATTTTCAAACGCCAAACCCATGATGGCATCCAATCCCTCGAATTCGCGCAGCGATGAGAACTCAAACGCCCCCTCGTCAATAACCGATTTCTGAGGTTCAATGTATTTCAGGTAGAATCGTGCGTAATTGTCGCGCAGACGATACCTTATCTCTCGAAGTTCCTTTCCTGTTTCAGGGTTTCGCGTACATTCCGGGGACACAAAACCCGATTCTTCCAGTATGGCCATCGCGTCCGACACGTCTCCACCTTTCCCTACCCCGAGCGTCTTCGCCACCTCGGCACAACTTTTGGGTCCTTCAACCAAGCTTCTCAAGACGCGCGCCGCAAACTTTGGCCTTGACGTTACGACATCGTTGAACATCTCGTCGAAATCTTCGCGCAAAACTCCCTTTGGACGAAACGCCTGCCTTCGTATATTCTCCTCGGCTGACAGGCTGGGATTGATCTCTTCAAGGTAACGTGGGATTCCGCCGGTAACTGAAAGAACGTCGATAATCTCGCGGACATCCGTCCTTGCTACGGCTCTGCCCCAAAATTTTACGCATTCACGCAATGGAAGTTCCGGTACGACCATGTCCAACGACCTCCGGCCTACATACGCACGATTGCAAATGATGTTATCCCGAATCCATGTCGAAACGCTGCCGCAAACGACCAAAATCAGGCGGTCGTGCTTCTTGAGGCCATTGTCCCAGGCAATCTTCAGATAATCGGCGAAGGTGTCGTCACCATACGCAAGCCATGACACCTCGTCCAGAAGGACAACCGTTCGCTCTTTGTCGGAAATCTGTCCGTCAAGGACGCCAAACGCGGCATACCAGTCTTCTGGCGCATCCTTCCCAGCCTTAGTCTGCCGTGCCAACTGCCGAGCAAAGGCGCGAAGCTCGTCTGCCACCGTTGTCTTGTTTCCTGGGCGCACACCCTCGATCTTGATGAACCTTGCACCAGACCGCCTGGCGAACTCCTCCACAAGCGTGCTTTTGCCGACGCGCCGACGGCCCCTGCACGTCACAAGCGACGAAACACGCTTGCCCCACAGCGCCTCGAGCTGCTCTATCTGTTCTTCACGGCCAAAAAACATTTTCTACCTACCTTTCCTTCACGGCGCGTTAATGATAACAAATATGTTGCTGTGCAGTCAAACGAAAAACTCCCCTAATCGGGATTTTCCCGAATAGGGGAGGACTTCTCACGCCCGCTCGCTCATTGCTCCGCACCTCCGCGCGGTTCTGCGGAGCAACAGAGGCGGAAGCCGTTGCTGCTACAGCGGGAACCGGGAAAGTCCCCGTCGCGGGTCGCGGAGCGGCAGCTCCGCACGTCGAGGTTCCAGCTGCCGCCGCGCAACACACGGTTAACGCCCGATACCGGGCCTTGTGGATTGTTCGCATTGACCTGGTAGTCTCCGTACCAATCTTGACACCACTCCAACACATTTCCATGTATGTCGTAGAAGCCCCAGTTGTTAGGCTTCTTCCGCCCGACAGGATGCGTCTCGCTACCACTGTTTTCACAGTGCCATCCCACATCGTCTAGATTCCCATTTCCACCGTATCGTCCGGTCGTACCCGCACGGCAGGCATATTCCCACTCCGCCTCAGTGGGTAACCGCGCTCCACCGCCGAACTGCTGGCGGGCTGTAGCATCGACCTTTGCGATGAACCTCTGGCAGTCCTCCCACGAAACCTTCTCGACAGGTCGATTCGCGCCATTGAATTGAGACGGATTCTCTCCCATCACGCTTTCCCATTGCCGCTGCGTCACCTCGTACTTGCCGAGCCAGTAGCCCTTCGTCAGCGTCACGCGGTGCTGCGTCTCTTTGTCAGAACGCCCATCCTCGGTTTCGGGGCTTCCCATCGTGAACGATCCCGGCGCAACGTAAATCATCTCCATCTTCACGCCGCCGGGAAGCGTCATCGTGCGGCATTCGCCGTGGCGTGGGCCCAAATGTCCTTCGGCTTCCGCCTTGAGCCGCTTCGCATCGGCGTTATCGGAGTCCCAGCCGAGGGCCTTGTCACATTCGTCGATGCACTGCTGCCAGCATAAGGCGGCACTATGCTCCCTAGCACGGCGCAGAGGTGCGTCAACTCGATAATCCTTCGCCTCCTTCACGGCAGCCTCAAGCTTGTCCTTTGCCTGTTTCAGCTTGCCTTCTGCCTCGGTGAAATCGCCCCTTGAAAGCGCGCCGTCGCCCTGTTTACGCAGCTTGTTGCCGTCGGCAAGCGTAGGCTGTGCGCAATCTTCCGCTTTGAAGCGCTTAAGCTCAGGCTCGATGTAGCGAACGATCTCCTTCTCTATCAACATGGCTCTTTCGCGCGCTTCTTCCAATCGCTTGCGCTTCTCCTGCTCGGCTTTTGCCTTGGCAGCCGCATCATCTTCCTGTCGCTTACGCTCAGTCTTCGCCTCGTCAACGCAATGGTCGAATTGCTTTGCGGCGGCGGCGTACTTCGCGGCGGCGGCGGCAAACGACATTTTGCCAAAGGCGTCGTTGGCCTCTTCTAGCAACGCGCTCGTGGCGTCCCACCGTGGCTTCACGTACTTCTGTGCCTCGACTTCGGATGCGCGGGCCTTCGCGGCTTCCGCATCGGCCTTGGATTTCTTCGCCGTCTGGCGCTCTTGATCCAGCTTAAGAAGCTCCTTGCAGCCATTCACGTAGTTGGTAAAATCCTGTGCGGCCTCGGCCCAGAGCTTCTCCTTGCGGTTGGTGGTAGCGCAGTTGAGGACATCGTCAAGCGCAAGTTTCTGCGCATGAAAGCCGTCAGCGTCGTCGATACGTTCGATGCGGGACTTCTGCTCGCTCGCCTCAACTGCAATCTCCGCCACGTCGGCATCGGTTAGGCCAGCCTCTGGCGGGATTGGCTTTGGCGCGGGGGAAGCGACTTGAGTGACCGAAGAGACTTGAACGACGTTTGTCCCAATTGTCTCTTCTGTCCCCTGTGTTCCTTTCGTCCCTTCCCGACCACTCATCCACCACCAGCCGCCGAAAGCCGCCAGGCCAAGCGCGGCGGCGGCGAGCAGGCCTTTCACGGCCGCGACGAGGCGCGGTCCTCCCGCTTCTTTGCGTTCTTTGCGGCTAAAACTATCCTTCCCCTCCAGCGCATCCATGAACTCACCGCAGCTCGCGAAGCGCTCTTCAGGCTGTTTCGCGAGCGCCTTCACGAGCGCGGCGTTCATGCGAGCGGGAAAACCCGCGATCGGCTCCACGGGCGCGGTGAGCACAGCGTGGCCAAGCACCGCGAGATCATCGCCGTCAAACGGCAATACGCCAGCGAACAGCCAATACGCCATCACGCCAAAGGAATACACATCGGCTGCCTCGCGCTGTGGCTTGCCCCGCCACTGCTCGGGCGACTTGTAACCCGGAGTGCCACCCTTTGACGTGACCGCGTTACTCGTGCGGCTCTGGCTGGAGCGTATCTGCGCGGCGAGGCCGAAGTCAAGCACCTTCACGCCGTCCTCGTCATCGACCATCACGTTCTCTGGCTTCACGTCGCGGTGGATCACCTTCCGCGCGTGCGCGTAGTCGAGTGCGGCGGCGACTTGGCGAAGGATGGCGAGTTTCGCCTCCATGGTTGCCTGTGGATTGCGCCTCATCCATCGTTTGAGGCTCGTGCCGCGCGCGAGGTCCATCACGAGATAATAGTCACCCGTCGATTCGTCTAGCTCCAGCGTACGCGCGCCCGCGATGTTCGGATGGTGGAGGTCTGCGACAAGGCGATAGTTGGTGCGGATGTCCTCCATCTCATCCGCGTTGCGGCTCACCTCCGGCGGGAGGCACTTTACGGCTACGCTCACACCGCCGACCCTGTCGAGGCACTGATAGACGATGCCCATGCCACCCTCGCCGAGCATCCGCTCAACCACGTAACGCCCGACGATCACGTCGCCGGGCACGAACGCCCCGCGTCCGCCGCGCACCTCCTTCGGACGCATGGTGGCCCGTCGCCGATGGATTTGTCCATTGGCGTACCTTGCCCCAACATCGTCACCGCGCGATTCATGGTGTTTTTCATGCCTCACATTGTACCAGATTCCGGCAAATGCCGCAACCACATTTGTATGAGTTTTGATACTTGCTCGGCACCTTGAGCCTAAAGGTTACATCACGCGAATGAAAACTTCATGTACACCCTGGGATAAACCGAAATAGCCTACGTTCAATTATTCTACATCTCCAATCCTTTCATATATCTGAGGGCTTTGAACCGAAATGATGGCAGACTCCTGACCCTGTGCCTCAATGATCAATTGGGTATGAAACACCCCATCCGATTCATAACGACAACTTGCCGACTTCACTGTTTCCGGCTTCATGAGCATGTTCTCGTATTGTCCGACATTGGCAAACCGAGTTTCAAATTCTTCATCGCCATGCCAATACAACTTAAGATCTGTTGAATATCGATTTCCGTCTCCTCCCTCCCCTGAAATCGTTAAAATCCCATCATGATAGTTCCAGCTTCCGTTCCAAGTCGTCTCTTTGTCGCCCATCTTCGTGATCATTCGGCAGGTACCATCCTCAAAAAAACAATACGTCTGATGAGAAGTCATTGTTTGAGACGGTCCGATATATCCCATGGAAAGCAATGACGATCGAGAATCGATTACAAAGGAACAAGACCACCGCCCTATCAATTTTTCTTTAGGCAAATGAGCTATTACCTTTGGAGTTTCTGGACGCGAAAACGATGGCGTCATTGGCATTAGCATCTGCTCTCGCGTAGCTTTTTTGTAGCCATGTTTAGCCATTTCTCGTTCCATCATTGCGGAGACACAGCCTGTCGAAAGTGCAAGCGCACCTCCAAGCGAAACAACCATCATTCCAACTTTTATCCTTTTCATGTTTTCCTTTCTTTTGTTTGATTTCACAAAGACTTTAGATGCATCAATCATCCAAATCACCAGTGCGTTCTATGAGGCGTGGAGTTTTAAAGGCATCGACAATGCTTACAGGCGTGCCATCCTTTCCGCCAACAACCATGTGTGTCACCAACTTACAGCTTTCATCATCGTAGTATGCGTCAGCATAGCTAAGAACCCGCATGAGCATCTTAACATAGTCATCTATGTTTGCAAAACGCAATTCCGCTTCTGAATCAGAATACCATATTACTTTAAAGTTCATATTCTCTTCCTTTCCAGAAGTTTGGTTTTTAAATATCATCTTGAGAACATCACCCTCGTAATTCCATTTCCCTTGCCAATTAGTTTCCTTACCGGCAATCCGCGTGACACTTCACCATCAGGATAAAAGGAAAACGTCCCAGTTAACGTATTGCTCTGGCGGATGGAAACGCCTTTTAAGTTGAAACTTATACTGTCTTGCGAATATGCCTCCTCCCATTTACCAATTATTCGGCTTCGCCCAAACGGTGTAATAGACTTGCGGGGCTCTGGCCTGACCGTCACCGCAGATTGAGCTGATGGACTTTTCTTGCAGACCATTGGAGAATCTATTTTTATGTATTTGAGAATCGAGGTCTCGCCTTTCTTGTTCGTAAACCTGTGCTTAACCGAAAAATTCAAACAACCGTCAGCATCATAGTAACAGACAGGATCGAATGTGTTCATCATGAAAGCTTGAATCGCCCGATGGAAGTCTTCAAGATTCTCGTAACGAAGTTCCATCTCGCCAGGACCGTACCACAAAACACGAAAAGCCACAACGCCTCCATTAGGCTCTGCACATGGAATCGTCAAATGACCATTTGCGTAAGTCCATATACCGCGAATCTCGTACTGCGACTCTTCTCTAGTACGCACACGGCACGTCCCATCATCCTTAAGGTCGAATTCCAAAAAAACGGATGACGCCTCAACCTTCATTGGGCTATAGCGATTACCGACAATCGCCGTACGTTCATTGCGCTGCTTTCGGCAAACCCACTTGCCGATTAGCGCATCCCTATCTGGGTCTGCCAATGGACTTCGCGGGGCTGGACGAAGAAACAGCGGCTTGACGGGTCCTTCGACTTCAGCAAGCGTATGGATTGTAGTTCGTGGGCTAGTGCAGCCCGTAACAAATACAACAGCCGACACAAACGCGGTTGTTATGGTTTTTCTTGTGCTTTTTTTCATCGTAACTGCCTTTCTTTTTTATGGAGAATTTTTACCAGATGCTATTGTCGCGAAAACACATGCGGCGTACAGCGGGCATGGCCGATCTTGAACGATGGTGTTTTTGTCGATATGGAAACCTCTAGTTGACCATCAACATAAGAGGAAAGAACTGCATTTATGTCTGTTATCTGCCTTTCGCAACTCTTTCGTATCATGTTCGCAAACTCACTGTTGTCATAATGCAACTCAAATGAATCCCCGTGCCAATTCACCGTGCCGCCTAGCGTAAACGTACAGCCATCGTCAGATTTTAGATCCATCAGCAACATTCCATGTCTGTACTTCCACATCCCCCTTGAGGTCCCAAAAGTCCGACCAGAAGAGTCCGATAACACTACGGATCCATCCTCGTTGCAGTTCAAACTTATGGTACTGGAAACTGGCAGATACTTCTTTATTGTATCATCTGCCCTAGAGCCAAGGCTGTCGTGGTATGTGACATTGCAATAACAAGACCACCGTCCTACAAGTTTCCGTGCGGCAGATGACAGCGATGGTTTCGATGGAGCCTCTACTGTCGGCTTAGTATCAACAACCTGGGATCCTGCATTATCCTGATCGGCCGTCTGCGCCGAACGAAATCCTTCTTCAAAGCGAGCCGGTTTCGCCTTGAACGCAGCAAGTGCGGTTTCCGTAGCGTCTTTCTTTTCTTCCGATAACCCATGCGTATCAATATTAATCTTCGCCGCCTTGCTCTCATCTGGAATCCTATCGCAACAGAGGCGGAAGCCATGGAGACTCTGACTCTGTCCGTTACCTTTCTTCGCAAGACTTAATAGAACATTAAAATCAACCCAGGAGTTAATGCATATAGACTTATCATATGCCCAATTTCCGCCAGAAGAACATGTTTTTCCATCGGCAACATAAGTCGCACCTCTTACACAACATTCATCAACATTGCCATACATGTCATAAAACCCCCAATCATTCGCCTTCTTTTGCCCAACTTCGTGTGTACGGCCACCGCTATTATCTTGATACCATGCCATATCCATGAATTCTTCAACGTGGTATATTATATTAGTCGTCCTTCCTACGCAACATGCATACTTCCATTCGACTTCAGTAGGTAATCGCGCTCCACAATTCATATGCACATTAATCTTCAAAATAAACGCTCTAATTCTTTCATCGGAAATACTTTCGACGGGATTTCTCTCCCCCCTAAAATAAGATGGGTTATCGCCTATCACACTCCTCCACTGTTCTTGCGTCACCTCATACTTACCAAGCCAAAAACCATGTTCAATATTCACCGGCTTTCTTTCATAAACATAATTCCCAGCCTCGCAGTAAATCATCTCCATAGTCGCCCCGCCAGGGAGCGTGATGGTCTTCGTGTCGCCATGCTTCGGTCCCGTATATTCCTTTAAGGCGACAGGAATCACCTTGGGACCTTGCCAATCGACCGTGACGGAATCGAACGTGCCGTAGTACTGTCTGCCACCACTTTCGTAGGCAACCTTGTAAGGGCCAATTTTTGTACCGTCATTGAGCTTGTCCCATTTTACCGGAGTGCTGCAGTCTTTTTCGTCTATGCGAACCTTCGCACCGTCCACTTCACGCCCATCGATCTTCGCCACGAGCCGCAGAGACGGCACAAGGTGGCTCTGAGCCTCCCCCTTCAGCCGCTTCGCCTCGGCGTTGGAGGAATCCCAGCCGAGAACCTTTTCGCATACGGCAATGCAGTCCTGCCATTTCGCGCCCTTGACATATTCACGTGCCGATTCAAGTGTGGTGCCGATGTAGAACGACTTCGCCTCCTTGGCTGCGGCGGCAAACTTCGCCTTGGCTTCGCCGAGCAGACGCCCCGCCTCAGCGAAGTCGCCGTTGCCGAAGGCCTCCTTGCCCTTCGCCTGAATCGACTTGCCGTCGCCTAGCGATTTTGCCGCGTACCGCTCCGCCTTGAACGTGGTTATGTCGCCTGTCAGCAAGGCATCAATTTCCCTCTCTGCGGTCTTGGCGGCGTCACGGCCAGACTTGTTGCGCGTAAGCCAGTCGAGGTCGAGCGCGATCTGCGCCTCGGCCTTGTCCGCGACGTCGAACGCGGCCTCGGCCTCTTCAAGGTTGTTCGGCGCACTGAGGACGGAAAGCGTTTTCCACTGGCTGTCGGCGGATTCTATGTGTGCTACCAAACCGTCGGAATCGACGCGGAAGGCGTTGATACGCTCCATCCTCTCCTTCGCGTCGGACACCTTGATGTTGATACGAGTCTTGAGCCGCATATACTCTGCGGCACGGGCCTGAGCCTCTTGCGCAGCCCGCTCAACATCATCCTGTTTCCGCTTGGCCTCCTCTTTCGCTTTACGCTCTTCTTCAGCTCTCTGCGCCGCCTCTTCCTGCGCCTTGCGCACTTTTGCCGTTTGGCTCTCCTCCTCAGCCTTCCGCCGTGCCGCATCTTCTTGCGCTCTTTGCTCTGCCGCTATTCGCGCCTGCTCGGATTCTCGCGCCTTGACGCCCTCGTCATATTTCATCCAGCCAAAGTAGCCGCCGACGACGAGAGCGGCGAGTGCGGCGACGGCGAGGAGTGACTTGGCGGCTCGCGTGGTCGCTCGCCCTCCCTGTGGTCGCGGCAAACGCGACCACTCCCGCGAGGAACGGCCTTCCAGCGCGGCGATGAAGTCGCCGCAACTGGCGAAGCGCTCCTCCGGTTTCTTGGCAAGTCCCCTCGCTAGCGCAAGGCGAATTGGCTTCGGCAAATCCTGCGGCGAGACGAACGGCTCGCGTCCGACGGCGTTCATCATCACCACCGGGTCGCCAGTGTCGAACACCGACGCGAACGGCACTTCACCCGTAACGAGCTCGCAGAACATCGCCGCAAGCGAGTACTGGTCCGTCGCCGGCCCCTGCTTGGCCCCGAGCCACTGCTCGGGAGCCATGTACGGACGCGTGCCCGACGTGTCGTGTATCTCCCGCGAGACCCGCCCCATGGACGAACGGATCTCCGCCGCAAGGCCGAAGTCGAGCACGCGCACCTTCACAGAGCCGTCTTCCGCCGTCTCTATCATCATGTTGGCGGGCTTGATGTCGCGGTGGACGACCCGGAGTTCGTGCGCGTAGTCGAGCGCCGAGGCGATCTGGCGCGTGATCTCCAGCGCCTGCTCAAGCGGCACTTTCCTGTCTGGGAACTGCCTGCGCCACTGCGAGAGCGTGACCCCCGGCGCGTAATCCATCACCATCAACGTATCGCCGGAATCGACGCGCAGCTTCTTGCGGACATCCTCGGACTCATATACGACCTCCTTCGCGGGATGCAGTACGAGCGCCTTGGCGATGTTGGTGTGCGTGAGGCGCGAGACGAGCGCGAAGTTCGAACGGATGTTCTCCATCTCCTCGCGGTTGTTACGCACGAACAGAGGGAGTCCCTTCACCGCCACTTCGATGCCGGAAACCGTGTCCTTGGCGAGATACACCGTCCCGAACCCGCCTCCGCCAAGTTCCTTCAGCAATTCGTACTGGTCGATACGGCCAAGAGCGGAGCCGGCATGCGTCGGGATCGTCCGCACGTTGCCGATACTTCTGTCGTTGTCAATCGTCCGCTCGTTGCCGATTGTGTCGCCGTCCATAGCCTTCTCCACGTCCTTGAAGCACCCCTCTTTCACGCAGCCTACGAGCCAGGCCACCCGACCTGATGGAACTCACAAGACACCTCCTGCGCAACTGAAGAATCCAACGCAAATAGTATGCCAAATCCACCCGCCTGTTGCAAGTGAGAAAATCTGGAGTGTCTTTGAAATGCTCAAAGTGTATCTTCCCACATTTGCATGATCTTCGCATGCACGGCAAATATGTGGTATAATAACCCTGTCTGAGAAGAAGTGTATTAACGAAAGGAAATGAAGTCAATGAAATCAAAAGTCATCGTTGCCGTGTTGGCCGTCGTGGCCTTGACACTTGGCATTGCCGGATGTCGTTCCGACGATATCGATTACCGTTATGCCCCATATAAAATCAATTACCTGTCAAATGACACGGCTGCAATGGACGATGTGCTGAAAGCCGCAGTTCGCCACAAGTGCCTGCCGCAAGTTGAGGATGATAACAACGTGACGTGTACCAGCGTGCAAAACGACATCGCAGTCAAAGTAAGGCTAAATAAACCCACACTCATCATACAGCCGAAAAAACTGGCCAAGAGAATCGGCAAAGACGAATACAACGAATGGGTGGAAGCCTTCGAACAAGAGATCAGAAGCCAACGCATCCACTAGTGAATCATTATCAGTGAATGTTGCCGCGCGAGGGATGCGACTTCTTCTTCGGCGCGTCGAGTTTCAGGAATGTCGCGAACTTCAGCGCTTCGGCGGGGATTTCCTCGCCCGTCGTATCCGGCATCTCGTGGAGCGGCGGAGGCGGTGCCTCCAAGTGTTGTTGCGCGCGAGGCTTGGGGTTTACAAGATCCCTAAGCGCTGTCTTGAAGGCTTCCATGCCAACTTGCCCAGGATAGTCCTTCAAGTCGGCGTATTCGCGCAGATCCTTGAGCGTAGGCGTGCAACTGAGTGCGATTGGCGTGACCCCGGTCTCCTTCACAAAACGTTTCAAGTTGCGGCGCGCGGCCGCCTGGTCCATCTTGTTGGCAACCACCAAAGCAGGACGTTCCGGCAGATCCGTGTTGAACGCGGCGATTTCATCAGACAATATGCGGAAGTCATCCCACGGCTTACGGTTGTCCGTACCGGCCATGTCAATCACGTAAACGAGCACGCGCGCGCGTTCAAGGTGCTTGAGGAAGGCGATTCCAAGGCCAACTCCGCGCGAAGCGCCCTCGATGATGCCGGGCACATCCGCCATGCGCACTTGCGCGAAGTCCTCGTACTCGATAGTTCCGACGATTGGGTTGAGCGTGGTGAACGGATACGAGGCGATCTTCGGCGTCGCTGATGAAAGCACCGTAAGGAGCGAACTCTTTCCTGCGTTGGGGAAGCCGAGCAAGCCCGCGTCCGCAATCGTCTTCAGTTCAAGGTGCAGACGACGCTCCTCGGCGGGTCCTCCTGGAGTGTGTTCTGTTGGGGCCTGGTTGACGGAGCTTTTGAAATGGACGTTTCCAAAACCGCCCACGCCGCCTCTCGCGACGACGACGCGCTGTCCGGGCGACACGATGTCCGCCACCACGAGGCCAGTGTCTGAGTCAGTCACCAATGTCCCGCACGGCACATCCACGACAAGGTCTTTCCCGCGCCGCCCATAGCATCGCTTGCCGGAGCCGGGGACGCCGTCCTCGGCGAATAGCTTCGGGTCGAAGTAGAGCGAGATGAGCGAGTTGACGTGCGTCGAAGCGCGCAACACCACGTCACCGCCGCGTCCACCATCACCGCCGTCCGGTCCGCCGAAGGCGACGAGCGCCTCGCGCCGGAACGAGGCAGAGCCGTCGCCACCCTTGCCGGAACGGACGATTACGTCAACCTGGTCTATGAACGTGCGCGTCTTCATTGCTGTTACTCGAATCGGATTGTCGCTGCGCGTCCGTGCGCGTCGAGGCCCTCCACGCGCGCAAACGCCTCGATTGTGGATTTCGTCTGCGCGAGGTCGCCCTTTGTGAAGGCCACGAACGAATGACGACGACGGAAGTCGTCCGGCGTGAGTCCGTTGAACATGTTCGCCGCGCCGCCCGTGGGCAGCACGTGAGAGGGACCCGCAACGAAGTCGCCTGCGCTTTCCGGTGTCCACGCCCCCGCGAACACCGCGCCCGCCGAACGAACGCCCTTCATCAGCTTCAGCGCGTCCTTGCACATTATCTCGAAGTGCTCCGGCGCGAAGCGGTTCACAAGCTCAAGTCCTTCCTCAACCGTCGGCGTGACGGCGAAGAGGATTCCGTCGCGGTCGATCACGCGCTGGATGAGCGCCTTGCGCGACAGCGTTTCCGTCTGCGCAAACAACGTGCGCTTCACCTCTTCGGCGAACGCCTTGGACTGCGTGACGAGCAGACTCTTCTCCCAGCCGCTGCCGTGTTCGGCCTGGCTGAGGAGGTCGGCGGCCACCCACTGTGCGCTGACCGTACCATCCGCAAGGACTGCAATCTCGCTTGGACCAGCCACCTGGTCGATGCCAACGTAGCCATACACCTGACGCTTCGCCGCTGTCACGTAGGCGTTGCCGGGCCCCACGATCTTCTGCACTTTCCTTACAGTCTTCGTGCCAAACGCCATGAGGCCAATCGCCTGAATGCCGCCCACGCGATAGACTTCCGTCGCACCGGCGAGCTTGAGCGCGTAGAGCAGCACAGGGTTGGGCGTGCCCGTTGGACCCGCGGGCGTACAGGCGACGATTTCCTTCACGCCAGCTGCGGCGGCGAGCGTAACGGTCATCACGCTCGTCGAGGCGAGCGGCGCGGTACCGCCCGGCACATAGACGCCCACGCGGTCCATCGGCGAGAAGAACTCGCCCGCCGTGCCGCCCTTCGGAGTCTTCATCGTCCACGGCTTGCGCAGGGACGCCTTGGAAAAGCGCATAACGCGCGCGTATGCATCCTTGACCGCCCGCTTGAGGTCGGGTGATACAGCTGCCTCCGCTGCGGCTAGTTCCTTCTCCGTCACGCGGAAGCGCTTCGGCGTAAGGCGCGCGCCCTCAAACTTCTCCACGTAGCGCGCAACTGCCGCATCTCCTTCAGCGCGGATGGCGGCGAGCACCTCGGCGGCGGCCTTCTCGGCCTCCTCCGGGAACGCGCTGCGTGAGAGGAAATTCGTTACGGCGCGACTCTGCGGTTTTCCCGCAGACCATTCAACTATGCGTAGCATGGTGTTACTTCGCCTTGCACTTGGCGGTGTACTCGTCGAGCTGCTTCTTAGCGCAGTTCGTGGTTACGGTCTGCGCTCCGCGCTCGAACGCCTTGAGGGACTCCTCGAGCTTGTCAACGGTCCACACGTGGAACTCGTAACCGGCGGACTTCACCTGCTTGATGATGTCGGCGGTGATGATCTTGCTGTTGAAGTGGCAGTCAACGCCGTCCGCTCCCGTTTCCTTGATGCCTTCGATGATGTACTTGGCCGTCACGGGCTTCTGCGCCCCCTTCGGGCCAACCTTCGAAGAGGTGAGCCAATAGACCTTGTACTCTGGCATCAGCTCCTTGAGCTTCTTGCACGTCTCGCGGTTGAAGGCGATGAAGAGGGCGTTCTTGGGCGTTGCGTTCTTCTGCTTCGCGAACACTTCCTTGATGTACGGCACGATCTCCGGGCCGGGCTTCACCTCCACGTAGATCTGGCGTCCGTCACGCGCAAGCGCCAGCACCTCCTCAAGGAGAGCTGGACGCGTGGGCGAGTACTTCGAGCCCTTCCACTTGCCCCAGCCGCCGACGTCGGCCTTGGAGATTTCCGTTTCCCAGTTCGCCTCGGCGCACTTCTTCGTGCAGGCGCCGCCGGTCGTGCGCTTGAGGTCGCGGTCGTGGAACGTGAACACGCGCTTGTCGGCGGAAAGGTAGATGTCGCACTCGAAGCCGAAGCCGCGGTCAACGGCCATCTTGTACGCTGGCAGAGTGTTCTCCGGCGCGTCGTCTGACTCGCCGCGATGACAGATAAACGTATCGTAGTCGGGCTTCGCCGTGCAGCAGCAGCTGCAGCACCCGCCAAACATGAAAGTTCCGGCAACCGCCAGAGCCGCCATTCCAATTTGCATCTTCATGATTCTTTTCCTTTCTTTATGAACTGAAGTTGTCTAAGCGCAGATAGTATATCAAAAATCCCGAAATGCGTTACTGACGAAATGACAACGTAACCGGGCCGAACAGACCTGAATCGCGCAGCGGCCACTTCGAGGCGTCGAACGGACGGTAGTCGCGTCCGACGATGTTGATGTCGCCGAATATCTTCCACTCCACCTTGCGTTTGTCGAGATCGCGTATGCGGTTCGCGCCCACGTTCGTGACCTCCACCTCCAACACGTTCTCGCCCGCCTTGAGCACACCTGCCGGAATCTCCACACGGTACGGCGGCATGATGCGCGCACCGGCGCACACACCATTCACGCGCACGCGCGCCGATTCGCACACGCGCCCGAGGTCCAGCGTCGTGCCCTTCCGTGCACCATCGCCATCCAACGTGAATGTCGTCCGGTAGCAGACCGTCCCGCAGAACGAATTCTCCGAGCCGTCGTCGTTGCGCGCCCACGACGTGAGCGTCCGCATCGTGCGCGGCCAGCCCTTCTCCAAGTCAGGCCCGCCGCAGACGGGCGTCAGCGTCCAAGGGCCATTGAGAGAGATTGTGGAGGAGACAATGCGCGCTCTTTCGGCCGCGACGGAGCGCGGCCCTCCCGAAGGCGTACACCACACCCACACGCTCTCGCCCTTCTCGAGCGCCAGCTCCACTGCGCCGTCCTTCACGGCAATCGCCTTGATCGTCCCGCTCATCGGGTCGAGCAGCCACGCGCCGACCGTCTTCGCCGTGGGACGGAACGCGCCCTGCGTCGCCTTGTCGGACATGTTGACCACGTAGTAGAGCGTGTCGTCGCCACGACGGAAGCGCGTATAGGCGAGCCCCGCCTTTGCGTTGAACGGCTCGCGCCGCACGGCGTTCTTCACATCTGTCCCTGGGATCTCTACAAGCGCCTTTGCGAGCGCGGCGCGTCCCGCCTCCACATCCTTCAGACCCGGCACGTCTGCGGGACGCCGTCCGTCAAACACGATTTTGAATCCCTTCTTCGCGAGCGCCGCGAGGCTCCGCGCCGTCTCCACCGGCATCGTCTCGCAGTCCGGAATGACAATCGTGTTCCACTTCCGCTTCGGCTGCTGCGCAAGCGCGACGAGCTGTCGGTCGGAAATGAAGTCGAACGCCGCGCCTTCCGTGTAAAGACGCCGCGCCGTCTTGCCGACAGCGGTCTTCGCGAACCAATCATTGCCGGAGACGCCCAGACCGAAAGACAGTTCGCGCTGGTTGCGCCAGTAGTCGTGGAGCGTCCAGTAGATGAGCACGTCCTCGTCCGGCTCCGAAGTTTGCGCAAGCGACTGCACGCGCGTGATCCAGGCGTTGAGGATCGGCGCGTCGCGCCAGATCGGGTTGCGCGGGTTCATTTCGAGCGACGCGTAGAAGCACCAGCCCGGCCACGCGGCATCGGCGGGCGAATAGCAGCAGCCATGGTAGTACATGTGGTTCACGCCGGAGAGGAAGAGCAGGTCGAGGAACCCCTTCACCTCCTCGAGCGAGGCGTTGAAATGCTCGTTGATCCACGTGCAACTTTCGCTGGCAACGAGGCGCGTGCCCTTCACGTGAGCCGCCGACGAGGCGAACTTCGAGACGAGGATGTCGCGGTCCTTGTTGAACATCTCGGTCTCCGGGATGTCGGAGAGGGCGTAGAAATCAAGCCAGTTGGAGGGCGAGCCGTGTGCCTCGTTGCGGGTGATGATGCCGCGCTTGCGGCACCAGTCCGACCAGATCGTAAAAGTGTCGAGGATGAGGTCGGAAAGCGTTTCGCGGTAGTCGTGGCGGAGACGGAGCTGTTCGTCCTTCGTGCCGCTCGCGCCTGCGAACGCAGACAGGTGGTCGCGCAGATCGTAGCCGCGCTTCGCCTTGAACGCCTCGAACAGGGCGGGCGTCCAGGACGCGCCGTAGTACTCGTAGGAGTCGTGGTAGAACGCGCGCGGGGCGACGGCGCCAGGACGGTCGAGCGCGGCGGCGAACGGCTTCAGGTGTTCGCGCATGGCGTCTGGCGAAAACGGGTCGATCATCAACCCCTTGCCAGACACAGGTGGACGTTTCACCTTAAACCCCGTCGGTACGGAGTAGAGGGCCATGCGCTTGCCTTTTTCGTTCTTCCCCTCCCACAGGAGACGCGCCCCGGCCTTCTTGGGCTTTTCACCGTTCCACATACGCGCAAGATGCCAGCCGCCGTGTTCCTTCGAGACCCACGGTCCGCCGAAGCACCAGCCGCATCCCATGGAAAGATCGACGCCGAGTCCTCGCGCCCGCGCAGTTTCCTCCGCCGTGTTGAACAGGCGCGTCCATTCCTCCGAAAGGAATGCGACCTTCGGGTGCTTCTCTTCCTTGGCTTCGTAAATCGGAATCACGTGGTAGCCGCCCATGCCGGCCTCCGCGAACTCCTTCGCCTGGAGCTCAAGCCCCGCCCTGTCGGCGGCGCAGCCCATCCACCAGTTGTACGCCCACGGGCGCATCTCCTTCGTGACGGCGGGCCACGCGGGTTCGGCGGCGGAAAGCAACGGCACAAACACGGATGCCGTCACAACAGCACAAAACAATTTTTCCATATTTTTGGACTCCATTACTTCATCAGGTTTTCAATCAGAGGTTCGTCGATGTTGCGCTTCTTCGCGCTGAAGTTGATGCCGATAAGCGTCACGGGACGCTTGTCCGTCTTGTAGGCGTCGGCATATCCCTTTTCGCGAATCTGCCGTATCGCCGCCTTCGCCGAACGGTTGAACTTGAACTCGAACACATAGACACCCTTCTTCGTCTCAACGATAGCGTCGGCGTAGCCGAAGGCTGACCCCTCCTCCGCCTGCACCTTCGCGCCGAGCATCTTCGTGAAAAGCTGGAAGTACCGTTTGGCATCCGCCTCGTCCTTCACGCGCCATGTCGGCGGCAACGCGGCATAGAGCGAGTAGAGAGTCTTGCCGACGAGCATTCGAATGTCACCTTCCGCAATTTGCCGCTTCGCTACATCCACAAGCGCGGTGAAGTCCTTTTCATCGATCTTCATCAGCTGTTTCCACCAGAGCGACTTTAGCGAGGCGCGCACTTCAAGGTTGGGAACACCGAGGATCATGCCGGTGACGCGTCGTCCGTCCCCGTCGTCCGTCCAGATGACGTCCTTGATCGTGAGATATCCACTCTGGTAGAGGAGCGATACCCAAGGCAGGTCCTCCGCGTCGCATACGTCGAGCTCCTCGAACGTAGCCGTCACGCCGTCGATGTTCTCGGGGCGCTTGCCGCAGGCCTGTAGGCGTTCGAGGATGAGCGTGGGCATACCTGTCTTCGACCAGTAGTTCATCAGTATTCCGCTTGGAAGCGCCTTTCCGACGGCAACCGGATTCAACACGCGCGCGTTGGAATACGGCGAGAATCGGTACGAGTCGTACCAGGCGCGTAGGAGCTTGATCGCCTTTTCCTGAGGAACATGCTGCTTGCGGGCGAAGACCCTGAGGTGCGGAGCGAGCACCGTCTCGATCTCCTTCACCGTGTAACCTAGCAGGGCCGCGTATTCGGGGCGTTCGAGCGTGAGGTCGATCAGGTTGTTGAGCCCGGAAAACACGGAAAGCTTCGTGAACTTGGAAACGCCCGTCATCATCATGAAACGTATGATGCCGACGTTGTTCTTCAGCGTTGAGTAAAACCCATGCAGCTCGCGGCGCATCTCGCGGAGCTCCCTACGGTCGTCGAGGAGCCCGCCAAGTGGATGGTCGTATTCATCAACGAGTATGACGACGCTCCCCTCGTCACTCTTCGCCGCAAGGCCCTTGATGAGTCGGTCAAACAGCAGGGCTGGCGTATCGCCCTCCTTGTATGGGATGCCTTCCTTCTCCAAGCGTTCCTGGAGGGAAACGCGCAGCGAATATCGGAACCCCTCCCGCGTCCCTTCCTTGTCAAAGTCGGACATGTTGAGGTCAATAACGGGATACGTCTTCGACCAGTCCCACTTCTTCTCGATCTTTAGCCCCTTGAAAAGCTTCTTCTTCCCCTCGAACAGGCACTTTAACGTGGAAAGCATCAACGACTTGCCAAAGCGACGTGGACGCGAGATGAAGTAGATTGCGTCCTTCGCTGACGCAAGCTTACCGAGCATGTCCGTTTTATCAACGTACACGCACCCATCGGTTATCAGCTTTTCAAAGTCGTAGTTTGCTGTCGCAAGCGTTTTCATGGGGCATATTATATCAAAATCTCTGTCCGCCGCGCAAGCGGCAGATCGCTGTTGGAGGTTCCCCAATTTTTTCGTGGCTGGCGAGACGCCCCTGCGGCGAGCGCGACTTTCATCACGTCGCTTCCGGATTACGGGGCAAAAAATGTCGCCTCTCCTGAATGATCTTCGCTATAATACGAAGTCCTTACACAAACAAGCGAGGCGACGCCATGTATGATACCACAATCGCGACGAAACTGCTAGGACGGTAAGAGCGCCAGAGGGTCTGACCCCATTGGTGGAGTGGGAGTGGTGGAGTAACTTCATGCCATGGCTCATACTCGTCCAGGTAAAAGGTGCGATGGCCCACCCGGTTTACCAGGTGGTAGCATCTGTCCGTTTGAAAGTTCCTTGGGCATCGCATGGCGAACAGTTTACCAAAAAATCAGTCACTCCACCACTCTTACTCCACCAATCGTGTCTGACCCTCGCGCCCCCTGTGTAGAACATGTAGAACGTGTAGTTGCGCGCGGCGTTACTTGACGATGATCATGAGGCCGCTTACCGTGCGCTTGATCGTCACGCCGGGAACGGTCTTCACGTGAACGTTGTTGTACGTTTCAGGAATGACCATGTTCTCCGTCAGTCCAGTCGGGTCAATCGAAATGGGCGTGGTGGCGGGGAATGCGCCGAGAATGGCATTCAACTGCGCCTGCGTCTTCGCGGAGAACATCAACCTGTCGAACGTCACGCCGCTCACCGCCGTGGAATCAATCGTCACGCCAGTAAGGTCAAGCGTGTTCGTGACGCTGATGCGCGTGTCGAGGCCAAAGTCGTTCTTGAACGTGGCGACTTGATTCAGCAAATTCGTAAGCGCACCCGTCGTCCGCACCATGGCAGTCACCATCGTATCGCCCAGTTGGAATTCAAGCTCCTCGTTTGGACCATAGTAGATGACATTCGGATTGGTGCCCAGCGCGGTATAGGAGTTCCACGTCATATTGCCACTGTTTCTTGGAAGAAACAGCGTATAACCAGTGGAGTTCGGGAAGCGCGGAGTATGAGTGACGCTGTTTGACGCCTTAATATTGGGTCCAACGAATATTGTCTTTAGGGCGTTGCACTGAGCAAATACCTGTCCCGTACCGTCCTCCGTCGAAAGAGTGACAGTGGGCTGCGTACCGGACGCAACCGTTGCGGGCCCCTTGAAGCAGAGACTTTTCAGTTTTTTGCGTCCGTATGCAACGCAATTGTACAGATGCCCGACTCCACTTGGAAACGTCAGCGACGTAACATCGGCCCCCTCCATAAGAGCTCTGTTTCCAATCATTGTCACTTGATAGCTAACGCCGTCGATCGTAAACTCTTCAGGTAAAATCCACTTGCCGCTGAGAGCCGGAACCACTGCAAAGTTTGGTGCATAAGTACCCGCAGAATCCTTGATGCCTACTGATGTTAAGTTCGTACCGATTGATGCCGTATGCAAATCTTCGTCAATGCGGATATGCCATTCCACGCCGTTGAGTTGCTTCACGTAAGACATGGGCGACCATGCGGCGTTCGCTGCAAACGGAATGATCGCGGTTGCCGCGATTGCCGCCGCCGAGATGGCGGCTTTCCCAGTTAGTTTTATCATGTTCATTGTTGGGTCTCCTTTTTGTTGTTGCCCTTGCGGGCGGTTTGTTTTTTGTTGTTGCCCTTGCGGGCGGTTTGTTTAAGGTGTGGCAAAAGACATCGGACTTCTGACAACGGACGATTTGCGAAGTCCGCTGTCAGAAGTCCGAAGTCCTTCCTCGAAATGTCGTGCAACGGGCGAGCCGCCCGTTGTCCCTGTTGTGCCGAATGCGGCAAAAAACGCGCTACAGGCGCGTCCGCGAAAAGTCGCCCCCCCCCCCGCTAACTGCGCAAACGCGCCCGCACGCGCCGTTTTAGCGCGGTTGTGGGCGGTTCTATGGAGGGTGGCGTTCATGTCTTACAGTGCCTTGATTTCGTCGGCGGTGAGGCCGGTGAGTTCGGCGATATCATCGGCGGAAAAGCCTTTGGCCTTCATCTTGCGGGCGGACTGCCGCAGCTTTTCCGTCGCCGCGTCGGCTCGCGCTTTTTCCGCGTTGAGCTGCGCCTTGAGGCCTGGGACCAGCTCCGCTCGTCTTTCGGCGTTGGCCCTTCGGCGTTCGCGGCAAAGCCAATCCTGAAAACCGTCGTACTTCGCCCTCTCCTCTGGAGTGAGTGCGGACGCCTCGACCATTTCGAGCGCCTTGCGCACGTCCGGGTTCTCTTTCAGTTCCGGCGGAGCGTCGCGGATGGTGCCGTCAATCTCGGTGAGAAAACGAAGCCACAGCACCGCCATCTTGCGTTCAGGCCATGTCTGCGGCTTGAACTTCTTCAACTCCACG
>Ga0310694_10000464_pt1 | contig 53351 bp, 44 predicted proteins | sample 174DNAGHGhighgp2_FD_203884 | JGI IMG/M metagenome (GOLD analysis project Ga0310694, IMG submission 203884) | Sheep rumen microbial communities from Palmerston North, Manawatu-Wanganui, New Zealand - 1742 DNA GHGhigh gp2 (v2) (version 2) | ecosystem: Host-associated > Mammals > Digestive system... | reverse complement strand
GAGTGGACACTGGCAAAGGCGTCTACAAGATGCACGGCAGCAATATGAAGGATCACAACTGGAACAAGGGCGGATACGGCGAGTTGACGGTAAGCCAGGTGCTGGAGTTTAGTTCAAATATTGGTGTTAGCCGGCTCATTGATGACGCTTACCACGATCATCCCGAGGCTTACGTTGATGGTCTCTACCGCGAGGGCGTAGGTATTCCGCTTAATCTCCCGTTTGCCGGAGCCGGCGAGCCAAAAGTACGCCGTCCCGAGAAAAAAGGTAAATATTGGTTGAACTGGAGCAAGACTGCTTTGCCGTGGATGAGCATTGGTTACGAAACTATGTTGCCTCCCATCAGTACGCTCACATTCTACAATGCCATTGCTAACGGCGGGTGTATGGTGAAACCGCGTTTCATTACAGCAGAATTGTGCGACGGCCAGGTTGTGCGTGAGTTCCCGACCGAGGTAATCAAACCTAGCATCTGTAGCAAGCACACGCTGTACGACATACAGGATATTCTGGAAAAAGTGGTCAGCCAAGGACTTGGAAAAAAAGCCGGCAATGGCGGCAAACTTTTCAAGGTCAGTGGCAAGACAGGCACAGCTCAAATTGCATCGGGAGGCAGCTACCGCAACGGCGTTCACCGCTACATGGTAAGTTTCTGTGGTTACTTTCCATCGGAGGCGCCTCGATACAGTTGCATCGTCTGCATTGTGAAACGTGGCACACCTGCCTCGGGAGGTTCGCAGGCGGGCCCCGTCTTCCGCGATATCTCGCTCTATTTGATGTCGAAAGGCGTCTACAGAAATACGGAAGAGGCTGCTGATTCTAATTCTGTTTACACGCCAGAAGTGTTGAAAGGAAGTGCCGAAAAAACAGAAACACTGCTGAAACAGATGAATCTGCGAGGTGCGCAGTTCGAAAACGCCCCCGACACACTTGCCAAAGGTCGTGTCCCCAACTTTATTGGCATGGGTGCCAGCGATGCTGTTTATGAGGCACAAAAGAGGGAACTGAAGGTGAGAATCACAGGTGTCGGCCGCGTAATGGCACAAGACATCAGTGCGGGTTCGGAGGTAACGAAAGGTAAAACCATTACGCTGACGCTGAAATAATTTCTTCGCGCGCGTATATATAATAAGGTATAGGTAAAATGAAACTGGAAAAACTCATAGATTTCTGTAAGCCCGAGTATGTTTGCGGGCCGGCGGACGTGGAAATAACAGGAATGGAGATAGACTCCCGCCAGATTAAGACTGGCAGTCTCTTTGTTGCCATGCGTGGCACACAGGCCGATGGGCACGATTTCATCGGGAAAGCCATCGAAAACGGAGCCGCTGCCATTGTTTGTGAACATATTCCCGAGGCATTTGCCAAGAAACAGGACGTAGCATTCCTGCAATACGCCAGCACCGAGCAGGTTGTCGGCCCGCTGGCCACGCATTTCTACGGAGATCCAACGTCAAAGATGAAATTGGTGGGTGTCACAGGCACAAATGGAAAAACCACCATCGCAACGTTGCTTTATCAAATATTCCGTCGTTTGGGGCATAAGTGCGGATTGTGCAGTACTGTATGCAATTATATAAATGGCGAAGCCGTTCCCACCGAATGCACCACGCCCGACCCGATTACACTGAACCGCCTGCTGGGACGGATGGCCGCTGAAGGCTGCGAATATGCTTTCATGGAAGTTAGCAGTCACAGCGTTGTGCAGAATCGCATAGGCGGTCTGACTTTTGCTGGCGGCATTTTCACTAATCTCACGCGCGATCATCTTGATTACCACAAGACATTCGAAGCGTATCGCGATGCAAAAAAGGAATTTTTCGACCGTCTGCCCAAGAAATCTTTTGCCGTGACGAATGCTGACGACAAGAATGGCATGGTTATGGTGCAGAACACGAAAGCTACGGTGAAGACTTATTCGCTTCGCTCGGCTGCCGACTTCAAGGCTCAAGTGCTGGAGGAAAGTTTCGAAGGCATGAATTTGGAACTTGACGGCCATGAAGTCAGCGTACAATTTGTGGGCCGCTTCAATGTGAGCAATCTTCTGGCTGTCTATGCCGCTACGGTTATGCTCGGAGTCGAAAAGGAAGAGGCGCTGGTGCAGTTGAGTGCCATGAAGCCCGTGAATGGGCGTTTCGAAACGTTACGCTCGCCCAACGGTGTGACAGCAATTGTGGATTATGCCCACACGCCCGATGCATTGGCCAATGTGCTCGACACCATCAACAAGGTGTTAAAACATAGAGGACAATGCTGGACAGTATGCGGCGCAGGCGGTAATCGCGACAAGGGTAAGCGTCCGCTTATGGCGCAGGAGGCTGTAAAGAACAGCGACCGCGTCATCATTACGAGCGACAATCCTCGGTTTGAGGAACCGCAAGACATCATAAACGATATGCTGGACGGACTTACAGAAAAACAGCGGCGCGATGTGCTGAGCATCGTCGACCGCCGCGAGGCAATCCGTACGGCGTGCATGATGGCGCAGCCCGGAGATGTCATCCTGGTGGCTGGAAAAGGACACGAAGATTACCAGATAATAAAAGGTGTGAAACATCATTTCGATGACCATGAAGTGATACGCGAGGCATTTGGCATTGCATAAAATAGAAAGGTAAAGGGCATGTTATACTATTTGTTCAGATATTTAGAACGTTTTGGCGTTTCGGGTGCAGGACTCTGGCAGTATATATCTTTCCGGGCAATCCTCACTTTGGTGTTGAGCCTTCTAATTTCCATGTGGTTCGGCCAGTATTTCATCAAGTGGATGAGGCGTCATAAGGCAAGCGAAGTGCAGCGCGATGCAAGCATCGACCCGTATGGAGTGGAAAAGCAGGGCGTTCCGTCGATGGGTGGCGTCATCATCATCATTGCCACGGTTATCCCCTGCCTTTTGTTAGGGCGTTTGCGCAATATCTACATGCTGATGATGCTTTTTACCACCTTATGGTTGGGTGCACTGGGTTTTGCCGACGATTATACGAAGTTCAAGATCTCGAAAGACGGCCTGCGTCCTATATATAAGTTGGTGGGACAGGCCATCCTGGGCCTCGTGATAGGACTCACGCTTTGGCTCAGTCCCGATGCAGTCATTCGCGAGAATATTACTATGACGCGCGACGGTGCAAATAAGACCATTATACACAAGAGCGAACCAGTGAAGAGTAATATCACCACGATACCTTTCGTTAAAAATAACAACCTCAGTTATACCGAGGTCGTCGGCTTCTGCGGGAAATATCGCCGTGCGGCAGGTTGGATCTTGTTCGTGCTTGTCACTACATTTGTGGTGATGGCGGTGAGCAACGGCAGCAATCTCAACGATGGGATGGATGGTATGTGTGCCGGCAACTCTGCCATCATGTGTGTCGCCTTAGGCGTCTTGGCTTACGTAAGCAGTCACATAGAGATGGCAAGCTACCTAAATATTATGTTTATCCCGGGCAGCGAGGAACTGGTCATATTCCTTTGTGCTTTCGTGGGCGCGCTGGTAGGTTTTCTGTGGTACAACGCATATCCGGCACAAGTTTTCATGGGAGACACGGGCAGTTTGGCCATCGGCGGCATTATAGCAGTTGTCGCCATCATTATTCACAAGGAATTGCTCCTGCCGCTGCTGTGTTTTGTCTTTCTGATGGAGAGTGTCAGCGTGCTGTTGCAGACAAGCTACGCCAAGCGTGGCAACCGGCGCGGGGAGAAATGGCGCGTCTTCAAGCGCGCTCCGTTGCACGACACGTTCCGTGTCAAGCCCGGGCAGTTGCCAAAAGATTTTCGAGTCTTGATAAATTGGCCCAGCGGCTGTTGGCTCGAGTCAAAGATAACTATGCGGTTCTGGATTGTCACCATAATCCTTGCCGCGCTCACTATTGTCACACTTAAAATCAGGTAAGGATGAAGAGAATCGTTGTGTTGGGAGCTGCGGAGAGTGGCGTGGGAGCTGCTGTGCTGGCAAAGGTGAAAGGATTTGACGTGTTTGTCAGCGACATGGGTCAGATTAAGGATAAATATAAGCAGGTGCTGGAGCAATACCAGATTCCGTGGGAGGAGGGGAAGCATACCGAGTCGCTGATTCTCTCGGCCGACGAGGTAGTGAAAAGTCCTGGTATTCCCGACGACGCTCCGATGCCGCAGAAAATCCGCGAAGCGGGAATAGGCATAATTAGCGAGATAGAGTTTGCAGGCCGATATACGCATGCCAAAATGATATGTGTCACTGGCTCGAACGGAAAGACCACCACCACGAGTCTCATCTACCATATTTTCAAGGAGGCAGGTTACAACGTCGGGCTGGCGGGCAACATCGGACGCAGCCTTGCCCTGCAGATTGCAGAAGGCAGGCAGTTTGACTACTACATCATCGAGCTAAGCAGTTTCCAGCTTGATAATATGTACGACTTCCGCGCCAACATTGCCGTCTTGCTGAACATCACACCCGACCATCTCGACCGCTACAACAACGATATGCAGAGCTATACTGACTCGAAAATGCGCATCATACGAAACCAGACGGAGGAGGATGCCTTCGTTTATTGGGCCGACGACCCGATTATCAAGCGCGAACTTACGAAGTACGGCATCAGAGCAAAGCAGTGTCCCTTCAGCATTCTCAAGAAAACGGGCATGATAGGATATATCTCCGATGGACAGTATGTCATAGAGCAGCCCACACCGTTCAATATGGAGCAGGAGTCTTTGAGTCTGACAGGCAAGCACAATATGTACAACAGCCTTGCGGCTGGTATCGCAGCCCACTTGAGCGGAATTAAGGATGAGGACCTGCGAAAGAGCTTGAGCGACTTCGAAGGCGTTGAGCACCGGCTGGAGAAAGTCGCTCGCGTGGGTGGCGTACAATACATCAACGACTCGAAAGCAACGAACGTGGACGCGTGCTGGTATGCGCTGGAGAGCATGACCACGCCCACTATTCTAATTTTGGGCGGAAAGGACAAGGGAAACGACTACTCGTCTATCCGCGACCTGGTGCAGAAAAAATGTGCCGGCCTTGTCTATCTAGGCGCCGACAATGCAAAACTGCATGCTTTCTTCGACGATATGGGACTTCCCGTGGCCGACACGCACAATATGAAGGATTGCGTCGAAGCGTGTGCACGTATGGCTCAGCCTGGCTACACTGTCCTGCTCAGTCCGTGCTGTGCCAGCTTCGATCTCTTTAAGAATATGGAAGACCGCGGAGATCAGTTCAAGGCGCTCGTGCGTGCGCTATAAAAAATATAATAAGGTATAGGGTAAAATGAAGTTGAAAAAAGGATCTTTGGAGAACGGAATCATGCAGGGCGACATGGTAGTCTGGATGATCTTCCTCTTGCTATGTATGGTTTCGGTCATCGAAGTCTACAGTGCCAGCAGTAATATGACTTACAAGTCGGGCGAATACTGGCGTCCCATACTGGAGCATGGTTCGTACGTGCTGGTGGGAATCGGCATAGCATGGCTCATTCACCGTATGCCGCTCAATGTTTTCAAGTTGGCCAGCACGGTGTTGCTGCACATTTCATACATACTTCTTATCATTGTGCTCTTTGGCGAGAAGATAAACGGCGCGGCGCGCTGGGACGAGATTATGGGCATATCTTACCAGCCGAGCGAGATAACAAAAGTGAGCCTCGTGGTTTTCATCGCTTTCATATTGGCGCATCTGCGCGACGGCAAGATGGCATCTGCGACGGCGGCCAAGATAGTCGCCTGCGAGGTGGGTCTTTCCGTCATGCTCATCGTTACGGAAAATGCGTCCACGGCTGGCATCATTTTCCTTGTCTCGCTTTGCATCTGCTTTTATGGCAAGGTGCGTGCTCGCTACCTCGCGTGGGTTGTGGGCCTGCTGGCCGTCGTTGCCATCGTCGTAGGCATGGTGGCGTACAAAATCCCCGAGTCTACGCTCGACGAATGGCGTGAGTCTAAAGTTCTGCATCGTGTGCCCGTGTGGGTACATCGCCTCAAGGACCACGCCGAGTTGCCCGAAGACCCGATGGATTACGACTTGACAAGTAACATACAAGTCACACATGCGCAGATTGCCGTGGCCACTTGCAACATTGTGGGCCGCGGACCTGGCAATTCCGTCCAGCGCGATTATCTGCCGCAGGCCTTCTCCGATTTCATTTATGCCATCATCATTGAGGAGGGCGGCTTCTTGAGCGGCGTCTTTGTGATGTTCCTCTACTTGTTGCTCATGTGGCGCGCCATGAAGATAGCGGGCCGATGTAAGACACTCTTCCCGGCATATCTGGTGATGGGGCTGGCGTTGATGATGGTGGTGCAGGCAATGGTGAACATGGCTGTGGCCGTGGGCGCATTCCCTGTCACAGGTCAGCCGCTGCCGCTCATAAGCAAAGGCGGAACGAGCACTTTCGTGAATTGTGCCTACATTGGCATGATTCTGAGCGTCAGCCGTCGGATTAACAAGAAACAGACTTCGCCGGTTGTGGCACAGGCCGAGCCAGCCACGCCCGAAAACGATAAAACAGCATAGCGAAATGGAAGCAAAACGAATCATTATAAGCGGCGGAGGCACGGGTGGACACATTTTCCCGGCCGTCAGTATAGCCAATGCAATTAAGGAATTGGTTCCCGAAGCCGAAATCCTGTTTGTCGGCGCCGAGGGCCGTATGGAGATGACACGTGTTCCGGCTGCGGGCTATAAGATAGTAGGTCTTCCCTTACGTGGCCTGCTTCGCCCGCTTTGGAAACCGGGCAACGTGGGTGTCGTGCTGGATTACCTGCGCAGCAAACGACGTGTGAAGAAGATTCTGCGCGAATTCAAGCCTGACGTGGCAGTGGGCGTGGGTGGATATGCCAGTTCGGCCACGCTGAATGCAGCGTACGACCTTGGTATTCCGTGCCTCATACAGGAGCAAAACAGTTTTGCGGGCCTGACAAATAAGTTACTGGGCAAGAAAGCCAGCAAGATATGCGTTGCGTACGAAGGTATGGAACGCTTCTTCCCGAAGGACAAACTGATGCTTACCGGAAACCCCGTGCGGCAAGACTTAAAACTGCCTGCACTTTCGCGCGAAACTGCAGCCACTTTTTTCGGTATGACGTGCGAGAAACCAACCATCTTGCTGGTGGGAGGAAGTCTGGGTGCCGGCACACTGAACGAAAGCGTACTTCGCAACCTGAATCTCATAGCCAGTTCACCCATACAGTTCATTTGGCAGACGGGCGCCTACTACTACAAAAAGATAGAGGCACGGCTGGACGCAGAGGGGAAGCCCGCTAATCTCTACGTGTCGGACTTCATCTCGAAGATGAACTACGCCTACTCTTTGGCCGACTTGGTTATCAGCCGCGCTGGCGCCAGCAGCATCAGCGAACTCTGCCTGTTGGGGAAACCGAGCATCCTCGTGCCCAGCCCCAATGTGGCCGAAGACCATCAGACGCACAACGCCATGGCGTTGGTAGAGCATGATGCCGCTCTGATGGTGCGCGACGCAGATGCTCCCGAGCAGCTCTTGCCGCTGGCGGTGAAGACCGTGGCCGACGCGGCTCGCCTCGAAACGCTCGGACGCAACGCTCGCGCCATGGCATTCGAGGACTCTGCGCGTGTGATAGCACAGGAAGTGTTGAATCTTGCAAAATGACGCGACAATGAATCTAAAGGACGTACATAGTGTTTATTTCGTGGGAATCGGCGGCATTGGCATGAGCGCCATTGCACGATACTTTCTTCACTCGGGCTTGCAGGTGGCAGGTTACGACAAGACGCCCAGCGAACTGACAAAGACGCTGGCCGCTGAAGGCGCACAAGTCCATTACGATGACGATGTGCGGCAGATTCCGGACGCCTGTCTCGACGCATCTACTTGTCTCGTGGTCTATACGCCAGCCATTCCAGCCGAGCATACAGAACTGACCTATTTCCGGCAGCACGGCTTCACGATACAGAAACGCGCACAAGTGTTAGGACTCCTGACGCAATCCATGCGCGGACTCTGTGTGGCAGGTACGCACGGCAAAACCACCACCAGCAGCATGGCGGCCCACCTGTTGCACCAGAGCCACGTCGATTGCAACGCTTTCCTGGGAGGTATCACGAAGAACTATGGCACGAATTACATTTTCAGTACGCAGAGTCCCTACGTTGTTATCGAGGCCGACGAGTTCGACCGCTCGTTCCACTGGCTGACGCCTTTTGCCAGTGTTATCACCGCCACGGACGCAGATCACCTCGATATTTACGGCACAGAAGAAGCATACCTCGAGAGTTTTCGCCACTACAGCAGCCTGATCCAGTCGGGAGGCTTCCTCATTTTGCATACGGGACTTGCCATGAAGCCGGCTGTGCAGGAGGGAGTGACGGTTTTCACCTATAGTCAGGACACGGGCGACTTCCACGCTCGCAATATCCGCATCGGAAACGGTGAGATTTGCTTCGACCTTGTTTCGCCGTTGGGCGACATCGTCGACATAACATTGGGTGTTCCCGTCTTGGTGAACATCGAAAACGGAATCGCCGCCATGGCGCTGGCTCAGATTGCAGGCGCCACAGCCGAGGAAATACGCCGTGGAATGCAGTCGTTCAAAGGTGTGGACCGACGTTTTGACATTCATCTGAAGACCGACAAGGCAGTATATGTCAGCGATTACGCTCATCATCCCGAGGAAATACGTCAGAGCCTTGCCAGCCTGAAGCAGCTTTATGCCGGTCGACGGCTGAAGGTGATATTCCAACCTCATCTTTACACTCGCACACGTGACTTTTATCGCCAGTTTGCCGACGCTCTTTCGCTGGCCGACGACGTAACGCTGACTGAGATATATCCTGCTCGCGAAAAGCCCATTCCGGGCGTCAGCAGCGAACTGATATACGACAACCTGCGACCCGGCGTAAAGCGCGAAATCTGCCGCTCGGAGGAAGTTTGCGACATAGTGCGCCGCGGCGGGTTCGACGTGCTGGTGACACTGGGAGCCGGAGACATTGAGAAATATGCCGATGATATTACACAAATACTGAAGAACCGCACATGAAAACGGCCATAAAACTTCTGCTTTTCCTCTGCGCGGGCGCTTATCTGGTGTTCGCCCTCGTAAAATTCGCGCATCGCACGGAGGACGTAACGTGTTCCGGCGTGTCTATTATTCTCAGCGACACGCTTAGCCAAGGTTTTATCAGCGAGCGCGACGTCGAGGATATTCTTGCCAAGAATAAAATCTTTGCGCAGGGAGAGAGTATCGACAAACTCGACCTTGGACTTATTGAGACGCGCCTGAAGGAAAGTCCGTATATCGAGCGGGCGAAATGCTACTTCTCGGGGAACGGAAATCTCTGCATCAAGGTTTTCCCGCAGCATCCCATCCTGCGTATCATGTCACACGAGAACGGAAATTATTACCTCGATCGTGAGGGACTTACGATGCCTGCCGGCGAAATTAACATGAATCTTTGCGTGGCCACGGGCAGTATCTCCAAGGATTTTGCAAGCAAGAAACTCCTGCCGCTGGCGCAGTTTATTCACGACGACCCCTTCTGGAAGGAGCAAATCGTGCAGATAAACGTCACGCCCAAAGGCGAGATAGAACTTTTCCCACGCGTGGGAGAACATAAGATACTGCTCGGCGGCGTGGAAGACTACGAGAAGAAACTCCACAAGATGCGCATCTTCTACAAAAACGGACTGCCGCGCGTTGGGTGGAACCGTTACAAAATCATAAATCTGGCCTTCGACGGACAAATAGTTTGCATAAGAAACAATAAATAAACACATAGAATATGGTAGCAGAAAAGGACATTATCGTCGCAGTGGAGCTCGGATCGACAGCAATCCGTGCCATAGCTGGAAAAAGAGAGCCCGATGGGAGTATGCAGGTTCTCGCCGTCGCGCAGGAAGAGAGCGCCAATGCAATTCGCAAAGGCGTCGTGGATAATATCGACCGCACGACGCAGGCTATAAGGCGCGTCGTGGACCAAATCAACGAGAAACTTGGCGTTTTTGTCAACAGCGTGTACGTAGGACTCGGCGGACAATCGCTCCACGCTGTGTCAAACAAGGTGTCGCGACAGTTCGGCGAGAAAATTCAGATAGCCCACAGTATGGTGGACGAAATGATGGATACAAATTTGGGCGTGATGTATCCCGACGCTGAAATTCTGGACGTGGTCCCGCAGGAGTTCCGAATTGGAAACCGCCTTGTGGCGGATCCAGTCGGAATGCAGAGCGAGCAGTTGGAAGCGCACTTTCTGAACGTTATCAGTCGGAAAAGTCTGAGCGAGAACATCGAAAAGTGCGTGCAAGGTGCCGGGCTTGAGATGGCTGAGCTGCTTATCTCGCCCATCTGCCTTTCCGACGCGCTGCTCTCGGCAAGTGAGAAACGTTCGGGCTGCGCGCTCGTGGATATGGGCGCCGACACCACCAGTATCGCAGTGTATGACGGCGGTATGTTGCGTCATCTCATCGTTATCCCCTTGGGCGGTAGCAATGTGACAGCCGACATTATGAGCAAGAGCATTGAGCAGGAAGAAGCTGAAACGTTGAAACTGAAATATGGCACGGCATATCGTGTGGAAACAGAGGATCAGTCCGACGAAGACATAGCGCTGAGCCATTCGCGCAGCATGAAGGAAAGTGTGTTGCAAGAGATAGTAGAAGCGCGCTATGAGGAGATAATCGACAATATCTGGGAACAAATTCGCGGAAAGAGCCAGTTGCTTTCGGGAGTAGTATTCACGGGAGGTTGTGCTCGGGTGCGCAATCTGACGGAAGCATTCACGCAGTTTACACACTGCGGGCCGCTGAGTCTGCGCGTGGCAAAGGGACTTCCTGTCGGCATAAGTTTGTCGTCTGGCGTCCGTCCCGACGTAGAGCAACTCGACACGCTTATGGCGCTGCTTTTGCAAGGTAAGTGTAGCTGTGTGACAGAGAAACCCGAGGAAAAGCCAGTGCAGGGCGAAATAAACTTTGGCGAAGAAACGCCAGAACAGCCTGTCGCAACAGAAAAAGAGGCTGAGCAAAAGACGCCCGACACGCCCGAGCCCGAAAATACTCCCAAGAAGCCGCGCGAAGGTCTCGGCAAGAAAGTTATGAAATGGTGGGAAAAAATAAACGACGCGTTCTCAGAGCCGGAAGATTAACACCTGTCTTAGAAAATAAACTACATGCATTATGGAAGACAATAATACATTGAATACTGGAGGAATATCTTTCAACTTCAAGTCCTCTGCGCCTGCCATTATAAAAGTTATTGGCGTAGGCGGTGGCGGCGGCAATGCCGTAAATCACATGTATCGCGAGGGAATCCACGACGTGACGTATGTCTTGTGCAATACCGACAAGAAGGCGCTCAGCGACTCGCCCGTCCCCAATCATCTGCAACTTGGCAAGGATGGTCTCGGCGCCGGCAACCGACCCGAGAAGGCGCGGCTGGCTGCGCAGGAAAGCATAGAGGACGTAAAGCAAATGCTGAACGACGGAACCCGCATGGTGTTTATCACGGCCGGCATGGGCGGCGGAACTGGAACAGGTGCCGCACCGATTATTGCGCAGTGTGCCAAGGAAATGGGCATTCTCACCGTAGGAATTGTGACGATTCCTTTCAAGTTTGAGGGAAATAAAAAAATTAATCAGGCACTCGACGGCGTAGAGGAGATAGCTAAGCACGTGGATGCGCTGCTTGTCATCAACAACGAACGCCTGCGTGAAATTTATCCCGAGCTGACAGTTATCAACGCCTTCGCCAAGGCAGACGACACGCTGAGCGTGGCAGCCAAGAGCATTGCTGAGATAATAACCATGCATGGTATCATAAACCTCGACTTTCAGGACGTAACCACTGTGCTGAAGGATGGCGGCGTGGCGCTGATGAGTACCGGCTATGGCGAGGGCGAGAATCGTGTGTCAAAGGCCATTCGGGAAGCGCTAAACAGCCCGTTGCTCAACAATACCGACATTTTCAATTCCAAAAAGGTGCTGCTGAACATCAACTTCTGTAACGACAAAGAACAGGAGAGCCTGATGATGGAAGAAATGAATGAGGTGAACGACTTCATGGGCAAGTTCCGCCAGGATGTTGAGACCAAGTGGGGATTGGCTACCGACAGCTCGCTTGGAGCAAAAGTGAAGGTGACACTGCTTGCCACGGGCTTCGGTCTGCAGAATATTCCGGGTATGCCCGAAAATGTAGAGCCTGCTGTTCCCGAACCCACAGGCCCGGATGAAGACGAAAAGAAGTTGATAAGAGAAATTCAAAAGGATCATTATTACGGCGAAAGCGGCAAGACGAAACAGATCCGACGTCGCCATAGTATTTTCATCTTCAGCGAGTCTGATATCGACAACGAGGATATAATTTCCATGGTTGATACGCTGCCCACCTATCGTCGCACGAAGGAAGAACTCAACAAGATTAGAAAAAAGAACGAGGAGCCGGTCGAAGGTTCGGAGGCTGTGCCATCGGGAATTAACTTCAACGTATAATATATATAATAAGGTATGTTGTTCGAAAAAGTAAGCAGCGACATTATCGCTGCGATGAAAGCAAAGGACAAAGTGCGGCTTTCTGCACTGAGAAACATCAAAAAATATTTCATCGAGGCCAAGACGCAGCCTGGTGCGAACGACGAGTTGAGCGACGCAGATGCTACGAAGATTCTGGCCAAGCTGGCCAAGCAGGGCCGCGACACGGCAGCCATCTATGTGGCTCAGGGACGGCAGGATCTGGCCGACGAAGAGTTGGCGCAGGCCAGTGTTATAGAGGAATACCTGCCGAAGCAACTTACGCCCGACGAGTTGAGGAAGGAACTTCTGGCGATAATTGCCGAGACGGGTGCTTCGGGACAGAAGGATATGGGTCGTGTGATGGGAGTTGCCACGAAGGCGCTCAACGGACGCGCCGACGGAAAAGCCATCAGTCAACTGGTGAAAGAGCTGCTGGCTAACTAAGAACCTCGCGAAGTATCGGCAGAGACTTCAGGGCGGGAACCTCGGGAATGTGTAGTTGGTAGTATTGCAGCAGCACATCGAGCAGTCGGTTTCGCTGCGCCCGCGTGAGGTGGAAGAGATGCAGCGTGTGGAAATCCATGCGCAGCAGTGTGGGCATCAGCGCGCTCTCTTCGGCGGAAAGATATTGTCCGTGCAGGGGCAGTGAATCCGTCAGCATGCCTTCTTGCATATCGAAGACGGCAGTCCGGCTCTCACGCCTGCGGGCACGAGCGCTTCTGCTGGTTTCCACGGCGGGCCAGAATCCCAAGTGTCGTGTCATGTGAATGAGCAGCACAAGGTGGAAGTTGGAAACTCCGCGTGACGTTGTGTCCAGCCACTGTAGGCTGTGCCGCAGGTAGGTGTATAGTGCCGCATTTGGGCCTTCGCTGCGCAGGATGTGCGAAAGAAACTCTGCCAGAAAAATTGCCAGCATCTCTTTCATCGGGTCGAACATGAGCGAAGAATAAGCGTGTGCCGAGCGAATCTCGCGGACGTGCTGCAGTTCTTGGCGTGTCCGGAAATCAAAACTCACTTCTACAAGGCTCAGCGGCCGCAGGAGAGACGACTTTCCCGACCTTCGGGCACGCAGCAGAAAGCCTACCATGCCTCGCGAGGCCGTGTAGATGTTTGCTATCAAACGGTCGTCGCCATATTTCTGAGTGCGCAGCACGATACCTTCAGTCGTTTCCCACATAAAAATCAAAAAGACGTGTAAAGTTACGAAAAAAGAACCGATTACACGCTACGTAAATTCGCTTTTTGCGTTGAAAACTGCATTTTTTCGCAAAAATATTTTGCCAGTCAGCAGAAATCCGCTACCTTTGCATCCGCAATTGAGAGTTCGCCCTCAAAAGCACCGGCTTCAGAAGCCAAGGGTTTGGTCCCTTCGTCTATCGGTTAGGACGAGAGATTTTCATTCTCTAAAGAGGAGTTCGACTCTCCTAGGGACTACAAAAAACAAAAATTAAAAGGAAAAATAAAATGGCAAACCACAAATCGTCATTAAAGCGCATTCGCCAGACGGAAAAGAGAAGGCTGCACAACAGATATTATGCTAAGACAATGCGTAATGCTGTGCGTAAGCTGCGCGCTACCACCGAGAAGGCAGCCGCAGAAGCAATGTACCCAAGTGTTCAGAAGATACTGGACAAATTGGCTAAGACAAATGTTATCCACAAGAACAAAGCGTCGAATCTGAAGTCGAAGCTTGCTCTTTACATCCAGAAGCTGAAATAAATTTCGGCCGTCTCTGTGAGAAAAAAATAAAAGCGTTGTGCCCCGAGTAGAGGTGCAGCGCTTTTTTTGTTGCAAAGGGTAATATTTCGCGCCGCCGGCTGTAATAAAATGGAAAAACGCCGGAGTTAAAAACTTTTTTCGTATCTTTGCAGTGAACAACGCCCGTTTCCGGTCTGCTGCCGCAAGTGGGAATTTTAAAACGACGTGTGGCAATCGGAAATACGACGTGTGGCAATGAGAAATGCGACGTGTGGCAATGAGAGAAACCACGTGTGGCATTTGATGGCACGACAGGTGGGCTGACGGAGGGCGGCAGCGTCGAGGATGAGAAGGCGGGCTGCATGACGAAAACGACAGATGGTTTCGCCGGACGGAAAACAGAAAACAAAAAGTGTAATACGATATGGCAAAAGTGGCACTTATCACGGGCATAACCGGACAGGACGGCTCGTTTCTGGCCGAGTTCCTTATCGAGAAGGGATACGAGGTACACGGCATTCTGCGCCGTAGCAGTTCTTTCAACACGGGTCGCATCGAGCATTTGTACTTAGACGAGTGGGTGCGCGACATGAAGAAACGCCGCCTGGTGAACTTGCATTGGGGTGACATGACGGACAGCAGTTCGCTCATCCGTATCATCATGGAGACAAAACCCGATGAGATATACAATCTGGCGGCGCAGAGCCACGTGAAAGTGAGCTTCGATGTGCCGGAATTCACGGCCGATGCCGACGCCATGGGCGTGCTGCGACTGCTGGAGGCCGTGCGGATTGTCGGGCTTGCCAAGTCGTGCCGCATTTATCAGGCTTCCACATCCGAGTTGTATGGCATGGTGCAGGAAATCCCACAGAAGGAAACGACTCCGTTCTACCCACGCAGCCCCTACGGCGTGGCCAAAATGTACGGATTCTGGATTATGAAGAATTACCGCGAAAGCTACGGAATGTATTGCTGCAACGGCATTCTTTTCAATCACGAGAGCGAGCGTCGCGGCGAGACCTTCGTCACGCGCAAAATTACGCTTGCTGCCGCCCGAATCGCGCAGGGGTATCAGGACAAACTATACCTCGGAAACCTAAATTCGCTGCGCGACTGGGGTTATGCGAAGGATTACATCGAGTGTATGTGGCTCATACTGCAGCAGCCGGCACCCGACGATTTTGTCATTGCCACGGGTCAGTATCATAGTGTTCGCGAGTTCTGTACGTTGGCCTTCAAGGAGGTGGGCATACAACTGCGCTGGGAAGGCGAGGGCGTGAACGAGAAAGGCATCGATATGGCGTCTGGCCGCGTGCTTGTGGAGGTCGATCCCAGGTATTTCCGGCCGGCAGAAGTGGACCAACTGCTTGGCGATCCCACGAAGGCCAAGCGTCAGTTGGGATGGAATCCGCAGAAGACTTCGTTCGAGGAACTTGTCAGAATTATGGTGCGTCACGACATGAAGAAAGTGCGTAAGCTACATTTCAAAGAACAGCAGGCAGAAGATGGAGAAACAGAGTAAGATATTTGTAGCGGGACACCGTGGTATGGTGGGCAGCGCCATTGTGAGAGAACTGCTGCGACAGGGCTACACCAACATTGTCACACGCACCCACAAGGAACTCGACCTTACGCGGCAGGATGCCGTGGAGCAGTTTTTTGCCGCCGAGCGTCCGGAATATGTCTTTCTGGCAGCCGCCAAGGTGGGCGGCATCGTTGCCAACCAGAATGCGTTGGCCGATTTCATGTACGACAACATGGTGCTTGAGATGAATGTCATACATGCTGCCTGGAAAAACGGCTGCAAGAAACTGGAATTCCTGGGCAGCAGTTGCATCTATCCGCGCTTGGCACCGCAGCCGATGCGCGAGGATTGCCTGCTTACGGGCTCTCTGGAGCAGACAAACGAAGCCTACGCCTTGGCAAAGATCAGCGGGCTGAAATATTGCGAATACTTGAACCGTCAGTACGGCACAGATTATATTTCAGTGATGCCCACGAATCTTTACGGCCCCAACGACAACTACCATCCCGAACATAGTCACGTATTGCCTGCGCTGATACGTCGTTTTCACGAAGCCAAGGTTGCCGGCCTGCGGGACGTCACGTGCTGGGGCGACGGAAGTCCGCTGAGAGAGTTTCTTTACGTGGATGATCTGGCCAATCTCTGCGTGTTCCTTATGAACAATTATAGTGGCAACGAAACGGTAAATGCAGGCACCGGCAAAGAACTCACCATAAGGGAACTGACAGAACTCGTGGCGAAAGTGGTCGGATTTGAAGGCGAAATAAAATGGGACACGTCTCGCCCGAACGGAACTCCGCGTAAGTTGCTCGACGTCAGCAAGGCCGCAGCTTTGGGATGGACTTACAAAACGGAACTGGAGGACGGCATCCGCTTGGCTTACGAGGATTACCTGAACAATCCTCACAGGGCTGAAAGATAGCAACCACGGGCGGCACGGACAGTTGCATCCCGTGCGAAGTGGTTTCTGCAAAGCAGAAAAAAGAGTTTTTTCTTTTTCTTTCCGCTCAATTGCACTACCTTTGCAAGCAGAATGACGGAAGAAATGGAGAAAACAGCGTCCATCCTGATAACGGGAGCCAGCGGCTTTATCGGGAGTTTCATTGTGGAAGAAGGACTGGCACGTGGCTTCGACGTGTGGGCGGGCGTCCGCAGCACCAGTAGCAAGGTTTACTTGCAGGACCATCGCATTCGCTTTGCGAACCTCGACCTGGGGAATCCCCAGAAACTACGTGCGCAACTCAGTCAACTGAAGGCCGAAATGGGCGGCCGGGGCTGGGATTACGTCGTACATGCCGCCGGAGCCACCAAATGCTTGCGGGCAGAAGATTTTTTCCGCACCAACACCGATGGGACGCGACACCTCGTTGAAGCACTGCGAAGCGAGGAAATGATGCCTCGCCGCTTTGTTTTCGTTAGCAGCCTCAGCATCTTTGGAGCTATTCGCGAGGAGCCGGTTCGCACTCCGACGGCCGACAATCCGTGGCGCTACGCTCCAATTCTGGACTCCGACAAGCCGCAACCCAACACGGCGTACGGACGCAGCAAGCTTTTGGCCGAGCAGTACTTGATGGAACAACAGGATGTACCACTCACTATCCTGCGTCCCACCGGAGTTTACGGCCCTCGCGAGAAAGATTACTTCCTTATGGCACAGAGTATACAGCGCCACACAGATTTTGCTGTGGGCTTCCGTCCGCAGGAAATCACGTTCGTCTACATGGCCGACGTGGTGCAGGCTGTGTACAAATGTCTCGACGCACCGGCTGCTATGGGGCATGCCTACTTCCTTTCCGACGGGCAGGTTTATCATAGCCGACGCTTCAGCGACCTCCTGCAGCGCGAGCTTGGCAACCCTTGGGTGCTTCACATCAAGGCTCCCTTATGGTTCTTGCGCGCAGTTTGCTGGGTGAGCGGTCGGATAAGTCGCCTCACCGGACGTATGAACGCACTTAATGACGACAAATACCACATCTTGGCGCAACGAAACTGGCAGTGCGACATCGAGCCTGCCCGCCGAGATTTTGGCTACGAGCCGCAGTGGGACTTGGAACGAGGCGTGGCTGCGTCCGTGAAATGGTACAAAGAAAACGGATGGCTCTGACGGAGCGAAATTCCCGAGAGTAGAAAATAATATAGCACAACAAGAAACGATGCTTGAGATACGAGATTTACACGCCAGCATTGGTGGAAAAGAAATATTGAAAGGCGTAAACTTGACTGTCGGCGAGGGAGAAATCCATGCGCTGATGGGTCAGAACGGTGCCGGCAAGAGCACTCTGAGCAATGTGATAGTTGGTCACCCGGCTTACGAGGTGACGCAGGGAAGCATCCGCTGGCAGGGAAAAGATTTGCTGGCGCTGTCGCCCGAAGAAAGAGCCCACGAGGGAATTTTTCTCAGCTTTCAGCAGCCGGTTGAGATACCTGGCGTGAGTATGATTAACTTTATGCGCGCTGCGCTCAACGCCAAGAGAAAATATTTCGGACAGGAGCCATTGGCAGCTGCGGACTTTCTGAAACTTATGCGCGAGAAGCGGAAAATAGTGGAACTGGACAGCAAATTGGCAAATCGAAGCGTGAACGAAGGATTTAGCGGCGGTGAGAAGAAGAGAAACGAAATCTTCCAAATGGCAATGCTGGAGCCCGCGTTGAGCATTCTCGACGAGACGGACTCCGGACTCGACGTGGACGCGCTGCGCATAGTGGCCGAGGGATTTAACAAACTGCGCACGCCAAAGTCCAGCGCCATCGTCATCACGCACTACCAGCGCCTGTTGGACTATCTGAAACCAGACGTGGTACACGTGCTCATAGACGGTCGTATTGTGAAGACCGGCGGTCCGGAACTTGCGCACGAGATAGAAGAAAAAGGTTTTGACTGGATAAAAAGCGAGCAATGATGGGCAGCGAGCGTCAGTACATAGAGCTGTTTCAGCAAAATCGCGCTTTGCTTGCACAGTCGCCGCAGGTCATTGACTGTCTGCGCGACACGTCGTACGAAAATTTTTGCCGTATGGGATTCCCCACTACGAAGGCCGAGCGCTATCGGTACACCAATGTGGCAGAATCTTTTTCTCCCGATTATGGTGTGAATCTGAAGCGTGTTGCCTTCCCACTCAACCCTTACGAAATTTTCCGCTGCGACGTCCCCAACCTCAGTACCTCGCTTTATTTTGTGGTGAATGACCAGTTCTATGAGCGGGAATTGCCCAAGGCATCGCTGCCCGAAGGCGTGATAGTGGGTTCGCTGGCACGTGCGGCTGCTGAATGTCCAGATCTTATCAGCAAATATTACGGCCGCCAGGCGCAAAGTGGCGAGGATGCAATTACGGCGCTGAACTCGATGCTGGTGCAAGACGGCCTCTTCGTCTATGTTCCGAAGAATGTCGTGCTCGAACGCCCGCTGCAGATTGTGAACGTCTTGCGTGCCGATGTAGATTTGATGGCTAATCGCCGTGTGCTTGTCGTGCTCGAGGAGGGCGCCAGTGCGCAGTTGTTGGTGTGCGACCACGCGATGGACGAGCGTTCTTTCCTTGTGACGCAGGTGGTGGAGGCTTTCGTGGGCGAAAATGCTCACTTGGAATTCTACGAACTCGAGGAGACACACGCGCTTTGCCGCCGCTTCAGCAACATGTTTGTGCGTCAGGAGGCCAACAGCACGGGCACTTTCGACAACATCAGCCTGAGCTGCGGACTGACGCGCAACCTTGCAGACATAGTGCTGGACGGAGAAAACGCAGAAGTACACGTGAACGGCTGCGTGGTGGCCGACGGAAATCAGCATGTGGACAATAATACGCTCATAGACCACCGCTCGCCGGCGTGCAGCAGCAACGAACTTTATAAATATGTGCTCGACGGAAATGCTGTGGGCGCCTTTGCCGGCCGGATTCTGGTGCGTAAGGGCGCACAGAAGACCGTGTCGCAAGAGACGAATGCAAACCTCTGCGCTACGCGGACGGCACGTATGTTTACTCAGCCCATGCTTGAGATTTATGCCGACGACGTGAAGTGCAGCCACGGCAGCACGGTGGGACAACTCAATGACGCGGCTCTCTTCTATATGCGCCAGCGCGGGATTCCAGAATCCGAAGCGCGGTTGCTACTGAAATTTGCTTTCGTAGGCGAGGTTATCGACAGCATCCGTCTGGCTCCCTTGCGCGACCGCCTGCATTACCTTACGGAGAAACGCTTCCGTGGCGAACTTGGGAAGTGTGCGGGCTGCAGGACAAATCAGAATTGTGGCCTATGAAAGAGTATCGGAACGACTTTCCCATTCTTGGGCGCAAGATTTACGAAAAATATCCCCTCGTGTATCTCGACAACGCCGCCACGACGCAGAAACCGCGCCAAGTGGTGGAAGCGATGACGGAGGAGTATTACAATGTGAATGCCAACGTGCACCGCGGCGTCCACTTCCTTAGCCAGCAGGCTACCGACCTGATGGAATCGAGCCGCGAGACGGTGAGACGCTTCCTGAATGCAGGTTCCACGAGCGAAATCATCTTTACGCGCGGCACCACCGAAAGCATAAATCTGGTGGCGCAAAGTTTCGGCGAGAAATTTATGCGCGAGGGAGACGAGGTTATCATCAGCGAAATGGAGCACCACTCCAATATCGTTTCGTGGCAACTGCTGCAGGCACGCTTGGGTATCAGCCTTCGCGTGATTCCTATCACGGATGACGGCCAGTTGCGCCTCGATGTGCTGGAAGAATTATTTACTGGCCGCACGCGACTTGTCTCGGTTGCCCACGTGAGCAACGTGCTGGGAACGGTGAACCCGGTGGCCGAGGTAATCCGTATTTCGCATGCGCACGACGTACCGGTGCTCGTGGACGGCGCACAGAGCACGCCCCATTTTGCAGTGGACGTGCGCGAGATGGACTGCGACTTCTTTGCTTTCAGTGGACACAAGGTGTACGGGCCCACGGGCGTCGGCGTGTTGTACGGAAAAGAGCGCTGGCTGGAGCAGATGCCGCCTTACATGGGTGGCGGCGAGATGATAAAAACCGTGTCGTTCGAACGTACCACCTTCAACGACCTGCCGTATAAATTCGAGGCCGGCACGCCGGATTATGTGGCTACCACGGGTTTGGCTCGGGCGCTGGACTACGTTTCTGCCATTGGCATGGATCGTATTGCGGCTCACGAGCGCGACCTGACGCAATATGCCATGCAGCAGCTGCAGACGGTGGAGGGCATGAAAATTTTTGGTCCGGCCGACAACCGCGATGCCGTGGTCAGTTTCCAGGTGGGCGACATTCACCACCTGGACATGGGGACGCTGCTCGACCGACTTGGCATAGCCATTCGCACTGGACACCACTGCGCGGAACCACTGATGCGACGTCTCGGAGTGGAAGGCACCTGCCGTGCTTCGTTTGCTCTCTACAATACGCGCGAGGAAGTGGACGCGCTGGTGGAGGGAATAGAGAGAGTGAGAAAAATGTTTTAACCCTTAACAATAAAGAAGCTATGAAGAAGTTTTTCAAGAAATCCATCGTGCTGCTGTGCTTGCTGGGCACGGGAGTGGGAATGACCAGCTGTGACGGAGATACTGTGCAGAGTATTCTCAACGAAATCGTGGGCATCATCACAAACAACAACGTGCAGAGCAAGGAGTATGCATACGTGGGAACACTGAATGCGCAGCTACTGGTGTCGGATGGCAAAGGCGGTTACACGACTCCCGGCGAAGGGGCGGCGTTCAGCAACACGCAGCTTCCTGTGACGGAAAAGGTGACAACCGTGACTACGGGCGATAAAATGACAGACGGCAGCGTGCAGAACGAGAAGACGACATCTTCACGCGCTGCAGATATCGTGCTTCCCGCCTTTCCGGTTGACGGCGTGTCGATGAGCGAAGTATCCTTCGCAGATTTGGATTGCACCATCGACAATAAAAATGTGAGAGCCCTCAGCGTAGGAAACAGCACGACAGGAACTGGCACACTGACCGTGAGCGGACAGACGTATGATGTGAGCTCTGTATATCTCGAGGGCACTTTCACAGAGACGAACTATGTCATCTCCGTAATGTCTATCTACTTTGGCGACAAGTACGTGATAAACATTAAGTTCTCGGGTCAGGCATCTGCAAACTGACACGCACCGATGCTGGCGCCCTACTTTCACGAAGGAGTTATCGAAGCCGGTTGCGACGAGGCCGGCCGCGGTTGCTTGGCCGGTCCTGTGTATGCGGCGGCAGTGGTGCTGCCGCCGGACTTCGAAAACGCGCTTCTCAACGACTCGAAGCAGCTGAGCGAAAAAAATCGCTACGCGTTGCGCGAGGTGATAGAGCGTGAGGCACTGGCATGGGCCGTGGGTGTCGTGGACAATCGCGAGATAGACAAAATCAACATTCTGCGGGCGAGCATTCTGGCCATGCACCGTGCATTGGACGGACTGAAGGTGCGACCGCAGGAAATCATCGTGGATGGCAACCGTTTCTCGCCTTACGGGAATCTTCCGGCCACGACGATTGTGAAGGGCGACGGCAAGTATATGAGCATCGCGGCGGCCAGCATTCTGGCCAAGACGTACCGCGACGACTGTATGCGCCGCCTGCACGAGGAGTTTCCGCAGTACCATTGGGACAGCAACAAAGGCTATCCCGCGCCTGCACACCGCGAGGCCATCCGCCGCTGCGGCACTTCGCCCTACCACCGGCTGACGTTTAATCTGCTTGGCACGCAGCAGCTGGAATTTAACTTTTAGATACGAGCAAAACTGCCATGCGAAAAATTTTTTTCTACCTGTCGTTTCTGATTTTCTGCGTGTCGCAACCAGCAAAACCACAGGAGGCGTGGAATCCGCAGGCCGACAGCGCCGCCGTGGTGACGAGCGGCCGTGCGCGTTTCACGGTGCTTACGCCGCAGTTGATACGCATCCAGTACAGTACGACCAACGACTTCGAAGACCGCGCCACGTTTGCCGTTGTGAACCGACGGCTGCCGGTGCCGCATTTCACGTGCAGCGAGGAGGATGGTTACCTCACGATTGAGACCGATTCGCTGCTGCTGCGCTATAGGGTGGGCGGCACCATTTCGCGTGCCGCGGTCAATTCCTCGGTGCTCCGCATTACGTTCCGCATGGGACGTAAGGACGTACTTTGGTATCCCGGCAAGGACAATGCTCTGAACTTGCTGGGAACAAACCGGACACTGGACGGCGCAATCGGAGATACGCACCGTCCCATGCTGGACTACGGCCTTCTGTCGCGCGAGGGTTGGGCCGTGCTCGACGAGTCGCCGGCTGCAGAGCGCGAGGACGGCAGCCGCAGTTTTGCTTTCGACAACCCGGTGGACGGAATTCCGTGGGTGGCGACACCCGTGGATGCGAAGGCCGTGGACTGGTATTTCTTCGGCTACGGCCATCAATACAAAGCGGCGTTGCAGGACTATGTGCGCATCGCAGGTCGTCAGCCCATACCGCCGCGTTTTATGTTTGGCTATTGGTATAGCAAATACCAAGCGTACACTTCGAGCCAATTCCAGCAGATAGTTCGAGATATGGAGGCCAACGCCGTGCCGCACGACGTCATTATGTTCGATGTGGACTGGCATCAGTACGGCTGGACCGGGTGGACGTGGAACAAATCGCTCATCCCAAGTCCGACGACACTGCTCAACTGGATGCATGCTCGCCGCATGAAGGTGGGACTCAACCTGCATCCAGCCGACGGCGTCGGCAGCGAGGACGACAACTTCGCGCAGATTCGCCAGGACATGGGGCTGCCATCCACGGCAACGAACGTGCCTTGGCAGCTGGAGGACTCCACGTTCTATCGTACCATGTTTCGCAATCTTATTCGCAAGCGCGAAGAGCAGGGTGTCGACTTCTGGTGGATAGACTGGCAACAGGACAAAACCAGCAGTTTCGTGCCCGGTTTGGGAAATACGTTCTGGTGCAACCATGTTTTCTTCAACGACATGCGAGTGAATCGGCCTGATCGCCGCCCGATTATCTTGCATCGTTGGGGCGGAAACGGCAGCCACCGCTATCCGATAGGATTCTCGGGAGACACATTTGCCACGTATGCCACCATGAGATACGAAGCGTACTTTACGGCCACGGCGGCCAACATATGCATGGGTTATTGGAGTCACGACGGCGGCGGCTACCTGCAACCCAACGAGTCGCCGACCGACGAAGAATTGGTGCTGCGCTGGCTTCAGTATTGTGTCTTCAGCCCGATTTTCCGTACCCACGGGTCGAGTCAGAGCGGCTGCGAGCGACGCGTTTGGCGCTTCAGCAACTTTGGACTGCAACGTCAGGCCATGCAGCTTCGCTACCAGCTTATACCTTATATATATACGTGCGCGCGAGAAGCGTACGACACGGGAGTCTCCATCTGTCGCCCGTTGTACTACGAGTGGCCCGAGGAGAATCTGGCATACTCGGTGGAGGACCAGTATTTGTTTGGCCCGGACATTCTGGTGGCACCCGTCTTCTCGGAGTCGGACTGCGCCGGCAACACTGCTCAGCGCACTACGTGGCTGCCCGACGGGCTGTGGTACGATGTTTGCCGCGGGCAGATGTTGGAGGGTGGCACGCGCCACACAGACCTTTATGCCCTCAACGAAATTCCATACTTCATTCGTTCGGGCAGCATTTTGCCTTGTAATCCGCAGGTTTCGAGCCTTCAGGAGAGCACAGACACGCTTTGTCTTATGATTGTCCCCGGCACAGAAGGCGAAGGACGACTCTACGAAGATGAGGGCGACACGCAGGGTTATCAGCAAGGCAAGTTCACTTTCACTCATTTTCAGCAGCAGCGTGGCAACGGACGCATGGAACTAATCATACAACCACGTCAGGGAACCTACGACGGCATGCCCGAGACACGAGTTTGGACGGCCGATTTCGTGGCACAGGACAGGCCGTTACGCGTGACGGTGAACGGCGAGGAAACGACAGACTGGGCTTACAACGAAGTGGAACGCCGCCTGCATCTGACAATCGGACGGCAGCTGTGCGACCAGCCGACGCGCGTCGTCCTGGAAAGCGAGACCGGCATTGCGGAAAACAACAGCTTGCAGCCGCAGCTGGCATATGTGCCGGCTTCGCAAACACTTTGTGTAAAGACGAAAGCCACGGCTCGCAACATCAAGTTGATGGTGACGGACCTGAGCGGACGACGTGTGATGGAGGCAGTTTGGAGAGGTCGCACGCAGGCTGAGTGCTCTGTGGCGTCGCTGCCCACAGGGTCGTATGTCTGTCATGTGAACGCCGACGGACAGACTGTGACACGCAAGTTCCTGAAATATTGAATGACGAGAAAAAGATACTGCTATGAAGAAAATATTTCTCCTCCTTTCGTTGCTACTAAGCCTGCAGGTGCTGGACGCACAGACAGCTTACTATATCACCGGCTCGGCTGTGCCGGACGGCGTACAGCAGCTGGTTGCCTTCCCCAACGGCCAATATAAATATGCCGGCACGCTCTACGAAGGAAAACTCCGCGTCAGCAATACGCCAAGCCCCAAGACGGGAACGCGATATCTGAAGCCCACATACGAAGATTCGCACGTGGTAAACCACGGTCTCCCGTTCACTTCCGTCATGGCCCGCGACAGCTTGGCTGCGGAATGGACTGTGCCATTCACTGAAGACCGCTATCGTTTTACAGTAGACGTGCAGGCGAGAATTCTCACGGGAGAGCTGTTTACTCCGTGGAACGAGTGTTTCATGGTGGGCGGCGCCACGTCGTGTGCATGGAATACATACACGTTTTTGCCGTTCTCACGTGTAGAAAATGAAATTTGCACGTGGACGTGGACCGGCGAACTGAAGTACAGACCCGAGAATGGCGAGCCCCGGAGATTTAAAATCATGGGTCAGAACGCTTGGGAGCCCAAGTCGCTCCATCCATTTCAGCAGGACGCAGATATTCTGACGACCTCGCAATTGCGCACCAATGGCTCCGACGATTTCAAATGGTCCGTGACGAAAGACGGCTACTACCGCGTGCGAGTGGATATTTTCCGCGAGACATGCGAGGCGGAATACTTGGGAACCTCGCTTCCTACGGCAGGCGATGGTGGTGCCGACGAGTTGCAGCAGGTTAAGTGCGTTCCGCCGTCTGTTTACGGTGTGTACGATTTGCAGGGACGATGGGTAGCTCCCCGACTCGACGGCAGCCTGCGGCGCGGATGGTACGTGGTGGACGGACGCAAAGTGTGGGTGAGATAAACAGGTGAAGGCCAAAGGAAAACGAGCGCCTCGCATACTTCCGCCGGAAACAAAATTCCGCAGACGGATTATGATATCTGAATTAAAAGTCGTACCTTTGCAGCCGCGAAGCGCGGACGAGGCGCGACGAAACAAACAAAGGGACAAAAATTTAAAAAGCATAAAGAAAATGGGAAAGAAAGCGCTGCTGATGATCCTCGACGGCTGGGGCATCGGCAATCATGGCAAGGGCGATGTGATTTTCAACACGCCGACTCCGTATCTTGACGCATTGCAAAAGAACTATCCGCACTCACAATTGCTGGCCAGTGGCGAGAATGTGGGTCTTCCCGACGGTCAGATGGGAAATTCCGAGGTGGGACACCTGAACATCGGAGCTGGCAGAATCGTTTATCAGGACCTTGTAAAAATCAATCGTGCCTGTGCCGACGGAAGTATCCTGCGCAACCCCGAGGTGGTTTCGGCTTACGAATATGCAAAAGTGCACGGCAAAAGCGTTCATCTGATGGGTCTTACCAGCAACGGTGGCGTGCACAGCAGTCTGGATCATCTGTTCAAATTGGTGGATATCTCACGTGAATACGGTATCCAGCACACGTACATTCACTGCTTTATGGACGGCCGCGACACAGATCCGAAGAGTGGCAAGGGATTCATCGAGCAGTTGGAGAAAAAATGCGACGAGGTGCCGGGTGCAGCGATTGCCAGTGTCATCGGTCGTTTCTACGCGATGGACCGCGACAAACGGTGGGAGCGAGTGAAAATAGCATACGACCTTTTGGTCTCTGCCGAAGGCAAGCAGGCAACAAATATGGCCGAGGCAGTTCAGGAAAGTTACGACGAAGGCGTGACTGACGAGTTCATCAAGCCGATAAACAACAGCGCGATTGACGGAACCATCAAGGAGGGAGATGTGGTTATCTTCTTTAATTACCGCAACGACCGCGCCAAGGAACTCACCATCGTGCTGACGCAGCAGGACATGCCCGAGCAGGGAATGCACACGATACCCTTGGAATACTATTGCATGACGCCCTACGACGCATCTTTCACAGGCGTGCATATTCTTTTCCCGAAGGAAAACGTCATGAATACGCTGGGCGAGTACATCAGTAGCAAGGGACTGAAGCAGCTTCACACGGCCGAGACGGAGAAATACGCTCACGTAACATTTTTCTTCAACGGCGGCCGCGAGCAACCGTTCGAGGGCGAGGAGCGCATACTCGTGGCAAGCCCGAAAGTGGCCACCTACGATTTGAAACCAGAGATGAGCGCCTTTGAAGTGAAGGATAAACTTGTGGCTGCCATAGGCGAAAATAAATATGACTTTATTGTCGTGAACTTTGCCAACGGCGACATGGTGGGTCACACGGGTGTTTACTCTGCCATCGAGAAAGCTGTGGCCGCTGTGGACTGCTGCGTGCATGATGTGGTGGAAGAGGCCAAAGCTGTGGGCTATGAAACTATAATTATCGCAGATCACGGCAATGCTGACAACGCTCTGAATCCTGACGGGACACCCAATACGGCTCATTCGTTGAATCCCGTGCCGTTCATCTACGTGACGGAGAACAAGAATGCAAAGGTGGAAGACGGCGTGCTGGCCGACGTGGCACCGAGTATCTTGCACATCATGGGACTTCCGCAGCCCGAGGAGATGACGGGCAAGTGCCTCATCAAGTAAGGGCGCCTGTCGTCTGTTTGCCTTATGGACGTGAAGATTGAGCCTTCGTGGGGAAAGTTGCTGGCCGCCGAGTTCGAGAAGCCATATTTTGCAGAGCTCGTAAATTTTGTGCGACAGGAATATTCGGCGGGCGTGTGCTATCCTCCCGGCTCGCTCATCTTCAATGCTTTCTGGCAGACGCCGTTCGAAAGAGTGCGTGCTGTCATTCTTGGTCAGGACCCGTATCATGGGCCGGGGCAGGCGCACGGACTTTGCTTTTCGGTGCGCGACGGGGTGGAGTTCCCGCCGTCGTTGCGCAACATTTTTCAGGAGATAAAGAACGAGACGGGCGCTGAGATTCCCACTTCTGGCGACCTGACACGCTGGGCGCAGCAGGGCGTTTTCCTGCTTAACACGTGTCTGAGTGTGAGGGCCCACACGGCGTTCAGCCACTCGGGACACGGGTGGGAGACATTTACCGACGCCGTTATCCGACTTCTCTCCAGAGAGCGCGAGCACTTGGTATTCTTGCTTTGGGGTGCTCCCGCGGGCCGGAAAGCAGATTTGATAGACCGTTCGCGTCACTGCGTGCTGCAGAGTGCTCACCCGAGTCCGCTGAGCGCCTACCGTGGCTTCTTTGGGAATAATCATTTCAACCTTTGCAACCAATATCTCCAGCAGCATGGCAGCGAACCCATCACTTGGTAGCATGATTGTGGTGGGCGATGTCGTCGTTCACTCAGATATCCTGACGGAATTCTTCTGTTGCAATCTTTCTGCCTGCCGTGGCGCTTGCTGCGTGGAGGGCGATGCAGGCGCACCCGTAACGTTGGACGAGGTGGCCGAGCTGGAGGAATGTCTCGACGTGGTGTGGGACGAGTTGAATGCACAGGCGCAAAGTGTCATCGACAGGCAAGGTGTGAGTTATATCGACCGCGAGGGCGATATGGTGACGAGCATCGTGCAGGGGCGCGATTGCGCTTTTGCGTGTACCGACTTAGGCAGCGGCTGTACGATGTGCGTCCTCGAGCGTGCGTTTCGTGGCGGCCGTACGCACTGGATGAAGCCCATCAGCTGCAGCCTTTATCCGATTCGCGAGAAGCGGCTCGGCGACATGGTTGGGCTGAGCTACCATCGGTGGGACATTTGCCGCGACGCTGTTCGGCTGGGACGCGAGAAGCGCCTGCCGCTGTATCAGTTCCTCCGCGAGCCGCTTATCGCACGCTTCGGCAAGGAATGGTACGCCGAACTGGAGACGGCCGTCCGCGAAATGCGGGCGCAGGGACTGCTGCCCGAGGCGTCGTAAAATGCGACGCGTGGCAAATGAAAATGCGACACGTCGCGTAAAGCAAAACTACACGTCGCGTGAAGCGAAACTACACGTGGCATTTTTTTATTCTTGCTGTCGCATTCTCAGAAGTGCGTGCAGTTTTTTCAGAAACGAAAGGAGACAGGTAAATGACTGACACTTGGTTGGGACGTATACGACGTGCCGCAGACGGGATTCTCACGGCTGTGCGCATGGGTTGGTGGCTGATAGCGCCGCTCTACGTGCTGTGTGGCTTCGCATCGTGGCGGGCCATGTATTCCGAAACTGCCAACCCGGCGCTCGCGGATGCCCTCGTCCTTATTTTTCTGCTGCTCTTGGTTCTCTACATTGTGGCGCAAGTCTGTCTTTTTCGGGCCGAGAAGGTTTGGCAATTCTTCCTGTCGCTGGCCGTGGGTGTGCTGGTGGTTTTGCCGACGACACTCTTTGTAAGTGCGGCAGGCAGGGCAATGCCCGACAATTTTGGCAAGCAGCATCCCATCCCCGAAGGGCTGGCAACCGTCAAGCCCGCGCCTCAGGACAGCATTTTGCCGGTTGATTCTGCCAACGCCGACACATACCTTCAACTCTACCGCACTGGCGTGGGCGGTCAGTATGCCTATTCTTTTTATTATCCAGCCCTGCCCGAAGGCGAAATCTACCTGCAATGCTACGAGGCTGCGACCAATGAAAAACTTTCTTCCATGCGAAGAAAGACGCGATGTCACGTGTCGCGAACCACCCGCTTTGGCTGTGTCGTGGAGAAAAAGAAGTTTCTGAATGTGGACGGCGACCCGTACGATTTCTATGCGGTACGCGTGGAAGTGTGGCACCGCGACCGTTGGAATCGGAAAACCAAACTGACGGAAAAGATTTACGTCATGGAAGGATGGACGTTCTGACGTGTCTCAGAGTCCCAGGCTGCGGAAGATGGTGTCGGCAGCGCCTGCGTTAGACTCGATGTAGGACTTGTTGATTGCTCCGCGGCGCGTGCGCAAATCCTCGTCCTCGCGCAAATGGTCGGCTGCCGCGTTGAAGAGCGATTGTCCCGTGATTTCGAAGCAACCTCCCAGCCGCAGCATATCTTGTGCCTCGCGGAATCCTTTGTTTTTCGGACCGAAGAGCACCGGTATGCCGTACACCGCCGCTTCTGGCACGTTATGAATGCCAGCTCCGAAGCCACCTCCCACATAGGCGAAGTCGCCGTAGCGGTAGATGCTGCTCAGCAAACCGAAGCAATCAAGTATGACACAGTCGGCGGCTGCAATGTTATCGGCGGTTGCCTGCGTATAGCGCACCGATGGGCGCCGCAGTTTTCCTTCTATCTGCTGCAGATGCTCCTCGTTTATCACGTGGGGAGCCAGCACGAGCTTCATGTCAGCGTGGGTGTTGAAGTACGGAATGATGAGATCCTCGTCCGGCGCCCACGTGCTGCCAGCCACGAGCACTACATTCTTCGCTTGTCCGACAAATTTCTCCACCAGAGGCAACGGACGCGCCTGGTGGCAGATGTCAAGCACGCGGTCGAAACGCGTATCGCCGACCACGGTAACATTATTTCGAATGCCGCGAGTGGCGAGAAGTCGAGCCGATTCCTCGTCTTGCACGAAGAAGTGCTTCACAAACTTAAGCACCTGAGCGTAGTTCCAACCATACCAGCGGAAAAAAATCTTATTGCGGCGGAAGATGCTGCTGACGCTGATAAATGGAATGTGAAAGTAGCGACACGAGAGAATGTAGTTCATCCAGAACTCATACTTGATGAAAAAAGCCATTTCCGGCCGCACAAGCCGGAAAAAGTGCACCGTGTTGATGGGCGTATCGAAGGGCAAATAGCAGATAACGTCTGCGCCTTCGTAATTTTTCCGCACTTCGTAGCCCGACGGCGAGAAGAAGGTAAGCAGAATCTTGAACTCGGGATGCTGCTGGCGAAAGCGATCCATGAGCGGGCGCCCCTGTTCGAATTCGCCCAACGACGCGGCGTGGAACCAGACGTAACGTGCCGTCGGGTCTACTTTCTCGCGCAGAATCCGGAAAGACTGCCTTTGGCCATGCATCATAGCACGCGCCTTTCTGTGGAATGGCGAGACAAGTATTACAGCCAACTGGTAGAGGTAAATGGCAAAAGTATACAGCATTAGCCCAATTGTTGAATGGCGTTTTCAATGCGGCGAAGCGTCTCGTCCTTGCCAAGGAAGGCTGCCAATTCGTACATGTCGGGGCCTTGTCCCTCACCCACAAGGCAGATACGCCAGGCGTTCCAAGGTCGTATTCCGGTTTCCTCGGCCCACGGGTCTATCTTCTGGCGCAGGCCTTCGGTGCTGAAATCTTCAGTTTCCTGCAGCTGACGCTTGAATTGCTTCATTTCCTCGGCCGTCGTCTCCTTCCAGTTCTTGCGCACAAATTTATCCTCGCGGTCGAAAGCCTGCGGTGCCACGAAGAAGAAACGGCAGAGCGGCCAGAGGTCGCTGACAAAACTGACGTTGCGTTTCTTCTTGTTGCCTTCGTTGTCTGTGTATTCGATGACTTTGAGTTTCATCATCCGCACTACGTCTTCCTCCTTCTCGGGCGTCGTTTCGATGCCGTTGGCACGCAGTATCCGGTCCAGCTCCGGCACCCACTCGGCATCGGGACGGCTGATAAGATACTGATGATTGAACCACGCCGCTTTTATGTAGTCGAAACGTGCACCATTCCGCGAGCACTTTTCGAGGTCGAAGAGTTCGATAAGTTCGGCCATCGACAGCACTTCGCTGTGCTCATTGCCTGGATTCCATCCAAGCAAGGCCAGGAAATTCACTACGGCCTCTGGCAGATATCCTTTCTCGCGATAGCCGCTGCTTACCTCGCCCGATTTCGGGTCGTGCCACTCGAGCGGGAAAACCGGGAAGCCCAGTCTGTCGCCGTCGCGCTTGCTGAGTTTTCCATTCCCGACTGGCTTGAGCAGCAGTGGCAAGTGTGCGAAGCGCGGCATCGTGTCCGTCCAGCCAAATGCCTCGTATAGGAGCACGTGCAGCGGGGCTGACGGCAGCCATTCCTCACCACGTATCACGTGGCTGATGTCCATCAAGTGGTCGTCCACAATGTTGGCCAAATGATACGTCGGCAGCTGGTCGGCACTCTTAAAGAGAACTTTGTCGTCCAGAATGCTGCTGTTGATGCTGACATCGCCGCGAATTAAATCGTGAACCACCACATCGCGGCCGGGTTCCACGAGAAAGCGAACAACGTACTGCTCGCCGTCGGCTATCATCTGTTGTACCTGCGCTGCGGGCAGTGTGAGGGAATTGCGCATCGTGAGGCGAGTGGACGCGTCGTACTGGAAATTCTCCACTTCGCCGCGCTTTGCTTCCAGTTCCTCGGGCGTATCGAAGGCGTAGTACGCTTTGCCGGCATCCAACAACTGCTGAACGTATTTCTGGTAAATGTCGCGCCGTTCGCTCTGACGGTACGGACCGTAATTTCCGCCGTAGCTTACTCCTTCGTCGAACTCGATGCCCAACCACTTGAAGGCTTCGATAATATATTCCTCGGCGCCGGGAACGAAGCGCGTTGAGTCTGTGTCCTCGATGCGGAACACCATATCGCCACCATGCTGGCGTGCAAAAAGATAATTGTAAAGGGCGGTCCGAACGCCGCCGATGTGCAAAGGTCCCGTTGGACTGGGTGCAAATCTCACCCGCACGCGTCTTTCTGACATTTCTTTTTCGTTATATTTTTGCAAAAGTACGATATTTTTTTCAGATAGAAGCGTCTTTTTTGTATTTTTGCAGTGCGAAAGGGTAAAAACCACGTGTGAGAATTCGCGTGCCACGTGTGGAAAATCTGTTTTCACGTGTGGCGTTTCCCTTGTCGCCACGACAAAAAGAAGAAACTATGAGCCGATACAATCATCGTCGCCGCCTGACATTCCGCGACTACCTTTACCGCGTGCTACTCTGCAGTGCATCTATTGTCATTCTGGTGCTTTGTATGCCGCGCAACAGCTATAGGACTTACCAATACGGGCTGGGCGAACCGTGGGACGACAGCCCCGTCATTGCGCAGGACAGCTTCCCCATCTATAAACCCGAAGCACAGTTGCAGCACGAGCGCGATAGCCTTCGCCGTTTCTACGAGCCGTATTATCAGGCCGACCCGTCGTTGGCCGAGCAACAAGACAAGGCACTGACCGATGCCTTCCGTGGCGAACTGGGCGAGACGGTTCCTGCGTACTATCTGTCGCATCTGCGCGAGAAACTTGCCACGGTGTACGAGCGCGGCATCATGGAAGCGGAGGAATATGACCGTCTCCACGCCGAGCAAGTGCGCAACATACGCGTATTTTGGCAGAACGAAGCCGGCACGCGCTCGCTTCGCAGCGTCTTTACGCCCAAGACGGCCTACGAATACATGATGACGGAGCGCGACAGCCTGCGCTTCTCCAGTGCAAAACTGCAGCGGTGCAATTTGGCGCGATTCATACAAAGCGATCTTTTGTATGACGTAGAAAAATCGCTGCAGCAGAAACAAGAGGTGGATGCCATGCTTGTACCATTTATGGGGCAAGTGCAGAAAGGCGAGAAGATTGTGGACCGCGGAGACATCGTGAGCGAATATACTTTCAACGTGTTGCAGTCGATGGAACGATACCAGCAAGGACGCACGAAAAGCAGCTCCGAGTGGCTGGCACTCGTCGTTGGACAGACGCTGTTCGCCACAATTATGGTGCTACTCTTGCTTTTCTATTTCGAGCAGTTCCGCAGCGACTATCTCACGCATTCGCGCAACGTATTCCTCGTGCTGAGTCTTTTCCTCATCTTTCCGCTGATAACTTACGGCATGATGAGTCATCACTTTATGAGCGTGTATTTGCTGCCGTATTGTGTACTGCCCATTTTTGTGCGTATCTTTATGGACTCTCGCACGGCCTTCATCACTCATCTTCTCATGGTGCTGACTTGCGCCGTAGCGTTGCATCATCCGGCGGAATTCATCATAACGCAGAGCGTGGCTGGGCTGGTGGCGATTTATAACTTGCGACAGCTTTCGCAGCGCTCCGAACTTTTCCGGGCGGCCTTGTTTGTTACCGTCTCGACGCTCGTAACTTATCTCTGTCTCGACCTGATGAAAGGAACCTTCTTTGGTTCAGACGGTGTGGACCGTTGGACGTATATTTACCTGACGTTGGCAGGCCTGCTTTCGCTCATAGCATATTTGCTGCTTATCCCCATAGAAAAAATATTTGGTTTCACATCCACCGTCACGCTTGTAGAATTGTCGAATACAAACAACAAAATCTTGCGCCGACTCTCGGAAGAAGCTCCCGGCACGTTTCAGCATAGTATGCAGGTGGCCAATTTGGCTGCTGAGGTGGCCAACAAGATTGGCGGCAAGAGTCAGCTTGTGCGAACCGGCGCGCTGTATCACGACATCGGCAAGTTGGAAAATCCTGCCTTCTTCACAGAAAATCAAAGCGGCGTGAATCCGCACGAAGGATTACCCTTCGAACAGAGCGCGCAAATCATCATACAGCACGTGAAGAACGGCGTACGGCTGGCGGAGAAGTACAAACTTCCGACGGTGATAAAGGATTTCATCCAGACACACCACGGACGGTCGGTGGCACGCTTCTTTTACGTGTCGTTCAAGAATCAATTTCCGGGCCGCGAGGTCGACGCTTCGCTTTTCTCCTATCCCGGCCCGAATCCCACCACGCTGGAGCAGGCAATCCTGATGATGGCAGACGCGGTGGAGGCCGCGTCAAGGAGTCTAACGGAGTATACCGAGGAGAGTGTGAACGCGCTGGTGGATAAAATCGTCGATACGCAGGTGAGCGAAGGATACTTCGCAGAGTGTCCTATCACGTTCCTCGAAATAAAAGATGCAAAGGACGTCTTCAAGACCAAGCTGAAGACCATCTACCATACGCGTATTCAATATCCCGAAATAAACGTGGCTGCCGAGGAACAAAGTGCGGCACGGGCGTAGGCGCGCCTTATTCCACCAGTCGCAACGGCTCGTTGGCGTCGTTCGTCCAGCGGTAAAGATGGATGGTACTACTATGCAAGCCATCTTGCTTGCCGTTGTGTGAAATGTAGAAAAGGCCATTTCCGATGGGGCAGAAGCCCGTAGCTCCCCACTTGAAGTCCCAGCCGCGAGTTTCTCCACTTTGTTTCCCGTCTGCTGCCAATGGTACCACCAAGCCCTTCGTGTCGTCGCTCATCCCCTTGAGCTTCTCTTTGTGCGCTTTGGCGCGTGTGTCGAAGGCGAAAAGGCCGTAATTGTGGAATTCTGCCTTCTTGCCCGGATAAACGGCAGCGAACATCTTACCTGTTTCAGCGTCGTAAGCCAGATTCTGAATGCCGTAGGTGGTATTACCTGTGTAGGCGAAAAACTTCTTCTTGGGGTGCCGCGGCCCGCTCCGGTGCAAATTGTCGGGTGTAAGCGGCTGCTCGTATTTCTTCCAGTTTCGCACGTCGTAGGCCAGAAGCACTTGGTAGTCATTGTCCGTGCGGTTTGTGTCGCCGTAGATGCCGTATGCTACGTAGAGCATGTTGCGCCCCGACTTCTTGCCCCACGCAGGTGCGAATGCCACGCCGTCTATACCCGAGCATCCGAAGCGATGCTTCACCTGCCGGCCGCCGCAGGGAACTTCTGCCATGTAGTCGCTGAGGGCCTCGCTGATGTAGACAGTCGTCATCACGTCGCGGGCGTCCATGTGAGGGCGAGTAATTCGCTGCACGTCGAAGATTGCCACGTAGAACCCCGTCTGAGCATCGTTATTGCGGCCCAGACGGTTTTCGATGAGCGTGCCAATCTCGTCGTGCTTGTATTCTATTGAGCCGTAGAGCCTGCCGTCGTCGGGATTCAGCGCGAGGCATCCCAGATGCCCCGTCAGACCTTCCACACTGCCAAGCAAGCGGCCCTCACCGTCAAGCTTTATAAGCGACGTGGTGAAGGAGAGATAAAAACATCCGCTCGTCTTGTCGTAGGCGATGCCTTGCACATGGAACTGCCCTTGCCCGCCAGAAAAAACCTGACGTGGTAGGTTCTCAAAACTGGCTGTGGTTTGTGCCGAAAGCACACTGCAGAAAATAAAAAACTGCGCGCAGAAAATTGCGTGGCGGCAGGAGAAAAATTTCATGGCTAATGTGGTTAGAATAATGTGGTTCTGTTTAAGGAATAAAAGAAGGCCCAGAATATGACTTCTGGGCTTTCCTGTTGTCTCTGTGAAGTTACGCGTCGATGTTGGCGAACGTGGCGTTCTGCTCGATGAACTCGCGCCGTGGCCCTACGTCCTCACCCATCAGCATTGAGAACACGTAGTCTGCGCCGGCCGCGTCTTCGATTGTGACTTGCTTCAGCAGGCGCGTCTCGGGATTCATGGTAGTTTCCCAAAGTTGCTCGGGGTTCATTTCTCCCAGACCTTTGTAGCGCTGTGTGAACATGCCGTCTTCTTTTCCTTCGTTGTACTTTTCCATAAAGCGCAGGCGGTCTTCTTCCGTGTAGCAGTACTCTTCAATTTTTCCCACGCGGCAGCGATAAAGCGGCGGCGTAGCGATATAGAGGTGCCCGTTCTGGATGAGTTCTGGCATGTAGCGGTAGAAAAGCGTCATCAGCAAAGTGTCGATGTGAGAGCCATCGACGTCGGCATCGGTCATGATAATTACTTTGTAATAGCGAATTTTCTCGTAGTTAGCTTCCTTGGAATCTTCACCAAGTCCGAAACGTACGCCCAGCGCCTGAATGATATTATTTACTTCCTCATGTTCGAACGCTTTGTGCCACATCACACGCTCTACGTTGAATATTTTTCCACGTATGGGCAGGATGGCCTGGAATTGCCGCCTGCGGCCCTGTTTGGCTGAACCGCCGGCCGAGTCTCCCTCCACGATGAAAAGTTCACAGTTCGCGGCGTCTTTGTCAGAGCAGTCGGCTAATTTTCCGGGCAGGCCGCCGCCGCCCATCGGCGACTTGCGCTGTACGCTCTCGCGTGCTTTGCGGGCTGCAACACGGGCTGTGGCAGCAAGGATTACCTTGTCTACTATCAGTTTTGCTTCCTGCGGATGTTCCTCCAGATAATTGGAGAGCGCTTCGCCTACTGCCTGTTGCACGGCGCCTGCCACCTCCGAGTTTCCGAGTTTCGTCTTTGTCTGACCCTCAAACTGCGGCTCGGCAACTTTAATGCTGATGACGGCAGTGAGGCCCTCGCGGAAGTCTTCTCCACTTATCTCCACGTGGTTTTTGGCCAACTTCTCAAGCTCTTTCTGGCACTGCGCTTCAGCGTAGGATTTCAGCGTGCGAGTCAGTGCGGCGCGGAAGCCTTGCAAATGAGTTCCGCCCTCGATGGTATTAATATTATTAACGTAGGAATGCAGGTTCTCTGTGTACGCAGTGTTGTACATCACGGCCACTTCTATTGGTACGCCCTGCTTTTCTGTGTTCAGATAGATGACATCGTTGAAAAGGTGCGTGCGGCTGGAATCGATGTAGCGCACGAAGTCGCGCAGACCGCCTTCGCTGTAGAACTTTTCGCTGCGCGTATTTCCCTCTTCGTCGGGTCGCAAGTCGGTCAGTGTAATGGTGATGCCTGCGTTCAGATACGCTAATTCGCGCATGCGATTCGCCAGAATGTCATATTCGTAAGTGGTCGTTGTGAAAATCGACTTGTCGGGCCAGAACTGCTGACGCGTGCCGCGCAACTCTGTCTCACCCACAATTTCCACGCCCGTAACGGGTTTTCCGCAGGAGTACTCTTGCTGATAGATCTTTCCATCGCGGAAAACGGTGGAAACCATCTTTGTGGAGAGCGCATTCACGCAACTCACGCCCACTCCGTGCAGGCCGCCCGAAACTTTATAAGAGCCCTTATCGAATTTTCCGCCGGCATGCAAAACTGTCATCACCACTTCGAGCGCACTTTTGTGCTCCTTCTCGTGCATGTCGACGGGAATGCCACGGCCATTGTCTTGCACCGTTATGCTGTTATCCTCGTTTATTGTCACTTCGATGTGCGTGCAGAATCCGGCCAACGCCTCGTCGATAGAATTATCTACCGTTTCGTAAACCAGATGGTGAAGGCCCTTACGACTGATGTCGCCTATATACATGGCCGGACGCTTGCGCACCGCTTCCAGTCCCTCCAGCACTTGTATGTTGGAGGCGCTGTATTCTTGCGTTTTTGTCTGAATGTCTTCCATTTTTATGGGGTTTGTTTAATTCGGTACAAAGTTACTGAATTTTTCTCATATGCGCAAGAGAATAAAAAGAAAAGGACAAAAAAATCCCGAGGGCACGCCTCGGGATTTGCGCTTCAGGATGGGCTTGAACCAACGACCCCATGATTAACAGTCATGTGCTCTAACCAACTGAGCTACTGAAGCCCGTTGCATTTGATTGCGCTTCAGGATGGGCTTGAACCAACGACCCCATGATTAACAGTCATGTGCTCTAACCAACTGAGCTACTGAAGCAGTTGGGATTTCACCAGCAATTTTTGGCGTTTTCCCGTCAAATGCGCTGCAAAAGTAGCGGTTTTTTGGGAAATATGCAATATCTTTGCAAAAAAATTAACGTTGCATGAAAAAAATATTGGGTATTGGCAATGCTTTGGTGGATGTTTTGGCTCGTATGAAGGGTGATGAACCACTTTCTGAGCTGCATCTGAGAAAGGGCGGAATGGAACTTGTGGACGAGCAGCGTGGCAGGCAAATAATGTCTGCGGTGACAGCACTTTCACCGCAGCGGGCAACCGGAGGCAGTGCAGGCAACGCCATACTAGCGTTGGCGCGGCTGGGCGAAAATCCGGGTTTTGTGGGAAAAGTTGGGCGCGACGACACGGCTCTTTTTTTCCGGCAGAATTTTGCCGAGGCTGGCGTCAGCACACTTCTGTGTGAGACGGATGTTCCCACAGGTGTGGCCTATACGCTTATCTCTCCCGACGGCGAGCGCACGTTTGGCACTTGTTTGGGCGCCGCAGCGCAGATGACTCCGACGGATGTTGCACCAGCTTGCTTCGTGGGATACGATTTGTTGCACATTGAAGGATATCTGGTGCAGAACCATACCCTGATAGAGCATGTGGCCCGCGAGGCGAAAACGAAGGGTCTGATGCTGAGTCTCGACCTGGCAAGCCCCAATGTGGTGAGTGCCGATTTGGATTTCTTTCGCCATCTTGTGACAAATTACATAGACATTGTTTTTGCCAACGCGGAAGAAAGCGCGGCTTTCACGGGCTGTGTTTCGCCCGATGAGGCAGCGGAAGAGTTGGCGCAGTGCTGCAGTTTTGCGGTTGTGAAGCTTGGCAGTCGTGGTGCGATGGTGCGACGAGGTGAGGAAGTGGCGCAGATTCCGGCCCGAAAGGTGCCCGTGGTGGATACTACGGGCGCAGGCGACTTTTTTGCCGCCGGCTTCTTATATGCATTGGTGCGTGACGCAACGTTGGCGGACGCACTCCGATGCGGTGCATTCTTGAGTGAGCATGTTATCCAGCAAGTGGGAACGCATCTTTCCGCCGAGGCGTGGAGCGAGATACGTAAGGGAGTAAGACAGATTTTGAACGCATAGAAATGAGAAAGTACATGTTGTTGGCCGTCCTCCTGACGGTCAGAATGTTTTGCCTGGCGCAAGCCGAGACGGGAACGAACGCGGCCATCAGCCGTAACCTCGAGATATTTAATGATATCTACAAGCAGCTGGAGATTTACTACGTGGATTCTCTCAGCGCTGACACTGTGATAGGCTGGGGAATACGCTCCATGCTGCGTCAGGTCGACCCGTTCACGGATTATTATCCCAACGAGAATGACGAGGAATTGCGCCAGATGGCGACGGGAAAGTACGCCGGAATCGGCAGTATCATACGTTTCAATCGGAAAGAAGACCGTGCCGTTATCAGCGAGCCGTACGAGGGGACTCCCAGCCAGCGTGCCGGAGTGCGAGCCGGCGATGTCATTATGGCTGTGGACGGCAAGGACGTAAAAGGCATGGGGACGCCCAAGGTCAGCGAAATGCTGCGTGGCGAAGCTGGCACGACATTTGAGTTGCAGGTGAAGCGGCCGGGCGAAAAAGAGTTGCGCGCATTCAAGATAACGCGTGAGACAATTCAGCTGCCACAGGTTCCATATTATGGTATCGTGCGCGCGGGCGTGGGATACATCTTTCTGACGGGCTTCACCGACGGCGCGAGCCGCGAGGTGCGTCAGGCGTTGCTCGACCTAAAGAGCCAAGGGGCCACCAGTTTGGTGCTCGACTTGCGCGACAATCCGGGCGGCGCGCTCAACGAAGCGGTTGATATCACCAACCTCTTCGTGCCGAAAGGACGACGCGTGGTGGAGACGAAGGGAAAACTGGCCAGCACCAACCGCGAATACAACACGGCAATGGAGCCGGTGGACACCGTAATGCCCGTGGTGGTGCTCGTTGACGGTGGTTCGGCCTCCTCTTCCGAAATTGTGTGCGGCAGCCTGCAGGATATGGACCGTGCCGTCATCATGGGCGCGCGCACTTACGGCAAGGGCTTCGTTCAGATGATTCGTGAGTTGCCTTACGGCGGAAATCTGAAACTCACCACCAGCCGATACTACATTCCAAGCGGCCGCTGCATACAGGCGTATGATTATCGCCACCTGAACGAGGACGGCTCGGTAGGCACCGTACCCGACAGTCTTACGCATGTTTTCCATACGGCGGACGGTCGCGAGGTGCGCGACGGCGGCGGCATCAAGCCTGATGTGGAGGTGCAGCCCGACAGCCTGCCGTCGTTTATCTACGACCTCGTGGAGAGCGATGCATTCTTCGACTTTGCAACGCGCTATGCGGCCGCACATCCCGAGATAGCACCTGCCGGAGAGTTTCGTCTCACCGACGAGGAGTATGGCCAGTTCGTGCAGTTTGTCAAAAACGAGGGATTCTCCTATAACCGCCGCAGCGACGAAGTGCTGAAACTGCTGAAAAGCGTGGCGCGTCGCGAAGGCAAATGGGAGAATGTGGAGCCCGAATTCACGGCACTCGAGGCGAAGTTTCGCAGCGATGACATTGAGTCCGATTTGCTGCGATTCCGCAAAAAGGTGGAGCCTTACATCAACGACGAAATAGTTCACCGCTACTATTACCAGCGTGGCGGCGTGCTTCAGCAGTTGGTGGACGACCCATGCATGGAGCGGGCCTTGGAACTCCTTGCCGACCCGGCTAAGTATCGTGCCCTCCTCAGTGGGCCGCAAAAGCCCTGACATACAGTTCTTTTAAAACTACGTCTGAAAACATGAGAAGAAGAGACCTTCGTCGCTCCAATCAGCAGTTCCTGTTCGGTATCGCAGGCATGGCATTGGCTGTGCTACTCGTGGTAGCCCTCTTCTGGTACTGGTGTCTGGGATGAGGCATCGCACAGCGTCGGATTTGCGACACGTGGCATGGCAAAAAACTACGTGTCGCTTCGCGTAAAACTACACGTAGTTTTTTTTTCTGCGACGCGTGGCGTGTGTCAAAAGGAAGCGTGGAAAACGAAATATCGCAGAAAACTTTCGAAAATGTTTGGTGCATCGAAGGAAAATACCTACCTTTGCACGCAGAAAGGTGAACGTGAGGGGCTTGACAAGTTCCTCACTTTTCTTTATTCTAACTTTAAAGAAAAAGATGATAGACAAGAAAGCCGTAGAAAAAGCCGTGTCAGAATGGCTCGAAGGAAAGGAGTATTTCCTGGTGGATCTGAGTGTCAGTGCGGATGACCGCGTGGTGGTAGTAATAGATCATGCCGAGGGAGTTTGGATTGAGGACTGTGCCGACTTGAGTCGCCACATTGAGTCCCGAATCAGCCGCGAGGAGGAAGATTACGAACTGGAGGTGGGAAGCGCCGGTCTGGGCCAGCCTTTCCGTGTGCGCCGCCAGTACGAAATCCATGTAGGAAAGCCCGTAGAGACACAGACAAAGGATGGAAAGAAACATCGCGGCACGCTGCTGACGGTGGATGACAGCGGATTCGAAGTGGGCGTCGTGCAGAAAGTGAAGGAAGAAGGCAAGAAACGTCCCGTGACAAAGGAAGTACCGATGCGCTTCACCTTCGACGACGTGGCATACACCAAGTACTTGATAAAAATATAACACATACAATAATGGCAACTAAGAAGAAAGAAACTGTAAACCTCATTGACTCGTTCGCCGAGTTCAAGGAGACAAAAAACATCGACCGCGCCACACTGGTGAGCGTGCTCGAGGAATGTTTCCGTAGCGTGATAGCAAAAACCTACGGAAGCGATGAGAATTACGACGTGATAGTGAACCCCGACAAGGGCGACTTTGAGATTTATCGCAACCGCACGGTGGTTCCCGACGGCGAAGTGACAGATCCCAATATGCAAATCGCGCTTTCGGAAGCACGGCAGGTGGAGGACGACTACGAGATAGGTGAGGAAGTAAGCCAGCAGGTGGACTTTGCCGACTTCGGACGCCGCGCCATCCTGACACTGCGCCAGACGCTGGCCAGCCGAATCTTGGAATTAGAGCACGACACGCTCTACAACAGTTACAAGGACCGCATCGGCGAAATTGTCAGCGCCGAGGTGTATCAAAACTGGAAGCGCGAGACGTTGCTACTCGACGACGAAGGCAACGAACTGCTGCTGCCACGCACCGAACAGATTCCGGGAGACTATTTCCGTAAGGGAGAAAACGCGCGCGCCGTCATCTCGCGTGTGGAAAACACGAACGGCACTCCGCGTATCATCCTTAGCCGTACAGATCCGGCCTTCATGCAACGCATGATGGAAGCCGAGGTTCCCGAGATTCAGGACGGACTTATTACCATTCATAAGATAGCACGCATTCCTGGTGAACGTGCCAAGATTGCTGTGGAGAGCTACGACGAGCGTATCGACCCCGTGGGCGCATGCGTCGGCGTGAAGGGAAGCCGAGTGCACGGCATCGTACGCGAGTTGCGGGGCGAGAATATCGACGTCATCACGTGGACGAGCAACACGCAGCTGATGATAACGCGTGCCTTGGGCCCGGCCCGTGTGAACAGCGTCGTGCTGAACGAAGAGGCGCATACCGCAGAAGTTTACCTCGATCCCGATCAGGTTTCACTTGCCATAGGTAAGGGCGGACTCAACATCAAGCTCGCAAGTATGCTGACGGGTTACACAATCGACGTATTCCGTGAGGTAGAGAACGTGGATGAGGACGATGTCAGCCTCGACGAGTTCACGGACGATATTGAGCCGTGGATTATCGATGAGTTCAAGAAGATAGGACTCAACACCGCACGCGACGTTCTGGCCGAGCCGCGCGAGAGCCTGATGCAGCGTGCCGACCTGGAAGAGGAAACTGTGGATGAGGTGTTGAAAATCTTGAGCGCAGAATTTGAAGATTAAAGCTAGAGGAGGGTGAAAATGAGTATAAGACTGTCAAAAGCAACAAAGGAATGTAACGTTGGGTTGCAGACGGCCGTAGATTTTCTGCAGAAGAAAGGTTTTTCCGACGTGGAGGCAAATCCCAATTCGAAGATTACGGAGGAGCAATACCAACTGTTGATTACGGAGTTTAACAAGGACAAAGGACTCCGCAGCGAGGTGACACAACTTATTCAGCAACGTCAGGAGCAGAGCAAGGAACGCAAAGCCAGCGCTCGCAAGGCTGCCGAGGAAATCATCGAGACGAAGGCGCCTCAAATGGAAGCACCGAAAATTTTGGGGCGCATCGATCTGGGTGAGAAACGTAAGGCGACAAAGGAAGAACCGAAGCCTGCGGCTAAAGTAGAGACGCCCAAGGCTGCGGCTCCGGAACCTGCTGCCAAGCAAAAGCCGGCTCCGAAACCCGCTCCCAAACCTAAGGCTGTGGAGACGGAAGACGTGCCGGTTCAAGAGACGACCGCTCCGACACCAGAAGAGAAGGTGGTGGAAGTGGAAGTGAAGGACGCCACAGGAAAAACGGAGAAGTTGATAGGCACCGAGGTGGACGGAGTTTTCCGCCTGTCACCTGCCGTCCAGGCAGCTCCCAGCCTTACGGTGAAGGGACACATCGACTTGGATAGCATCAATCAGAGCACGCGTCCGAAGAAAAAGAGCCGCGAGGAGAAGCGCCGCGAGCGAGAAGACAAAAATCGCGCCCTTCATCCCGGCCAGCCCGAGCAAGGCCAAGCAGGCGACCGCAAGAAGCGTGTGCGTCTGGGCAAGGAACGTGTGGATGTGGCTGCCGTAGCCAGCCAGCAGCAAGCTGGAAAAGGAAAAACTCAAGCTGCTGCCCCAGCTGGCAAGAAGAAGCAGAAGAATCAGCCCAAGCAAAGTCCGTTGGCTCCAGAGGTGAGCGACGAAGAAGTGGCAAAGCATGTTCGCGAAACGTTGGCCCGTCTGACCAGCAAGAACAATAAGATGGGAAAAGGCGCCAAGTACCGCCGCGAGAAACGCGATGCCATACGCGCCGGACTGGAGGAACAAATGGAGCAGGCGTCGGCCGACAGCAAGATCCTGAAGCTGACGGAGTTCGTGACGGCAAACGAGCTGGCTACTATGATGAACGTGCCAGTGACGCAAGTTATAGCCACTTGCATGAGCATTGGCATTATGGTAAGTATAAATCAGCGCATGGATGCTGAGACCATCAACCTCGTGGCCGAAGAATTTGGCTTCCAGACGGAATATGTGAGTGCCGAAGTCAGCGAGGCTGTCACGGAGGAGGACGACGATGAAGCCGATCTGGTTCCTCGTGCCCCCATCGTAACGGTGATGGGACACGTGGATCACGGAAAGACGAGTTTGCTGGACTATATCCGTAACACGAACGTCATAGCCGGAGAGGCGGGAGGCATCACGCAGCACATCGGTGCCTACAATGTGACGCTCGACGACGGTCGCCACGTGACGTTCCTCGACACGCCCGGACATGAGGCATTTACGGCCATGCGTGCCCGCGGTGCACAGGTGACGGATATTGCCATCATTATCGTGGCTGCCGACGACGATATTATGCCCCAGACGAAGGAAGCAATAGCTCACGCTACGGCTGCCAACGTACCCATCGTTTTTGCGATAAATAAAATCGATAAGCCTGCAGCTAATCCTGAAAAAATAAAAGAAGGTCTTGCTGCCATGAACTTCCTCGTGGAGGATTGGGGCGGTAAGTACCAGAGCCAGGACATCAGCGCCAAAAAAGGCATCGGCGTGAGCGAATTGCTGGAGAAGGTGCTGCTTGAAGCTGAGATGCTTGATTTGAAAGCTAACCCCAATCGTAAGGCCACCGGCTCCATTATAGAGTCGAGTCTCGACAAGGGGCGCGGATACGTTGCCACGGTACTTGTAAGTAACGGCACGCTGCACGTCGGCGACATGCTGCTGGCTGGTACAAACTACGGGCGCGTGAAGGCAATGCTTAATGAGCGCGGCCAGAGAGTGAAGGAGATTGGCCCCAGTCAGGCTGCCACAATACTTGGTCTGAACGGTGCTCCGCAGGCTGGCGACGCTTTCCATGTGATGGACAGCGACCAGGAAGCTCGCGAGATTGCTAACAAACGCGAACAGTTGGCGCGTGAGCAGGGACTCCGCACCATGAAGCGTTTCGATTTGAACGAGTTGGGCCGCCGCATAGCACTGGGCGATTTCAAAGAACTGAACCTCATTGTGAAGGGCGACGTGGATGGTTCCATCGAAGCTCTCAGCGACTCGCTCATCAAACTATCCACCGAAAAGATTCAGGTGAACGTCATATACAAGGCTGTGGGCCAGATAAGCGAGACAGATGTCAATATGGCAGCTGCGGCTGAGAACTGTTTCATCGTTGGTTTCCAAGTGCGTCCGTCGCAGGCCGCCCGCAAGTTGGCCGACCAACTGGGCGTCGATATCCGGCTTTACAGTGTCATCTACGACGCGATAGAGGAAGTGAAGGATGCCATGGAAGGTATGCTTTCTCCGGAAATCAAGGAGGAAGTTACCGCACAGGTGGAGGTTCGTCAGGTTTATCACATCAGCAAGGTTGGAACGGTGGCTGGTGCCTACGTTATCGAAGGCAAGGTGAGCCGAACCAACAAGGCGCGCGTCATCCGCGACGGCATCGTAATCTTCACGGGAGCCATCAATGCGCTGAAACGCTTCAAGGACGATGTGAAAGAGGTGACCACTAACTTTGAGTGCGGCATTTCGCTTGTAAATTACAACGACCTGAAGGAGGGCGACATCATCGAGACCTTCCAGGAAATTGAGGTTAAGGCAAAACTTTGAAGCTGTAGGACGTTCAGATGCTGCCGTTAGATTGGATTTTGCTTGGTCTGTTGCTTTTCGGCGCCGTGAAGGGTTTCATTCGCGGTGCCGTGCGCCAGTTGTTGTCGCTTGGAGGCATCTTTCTGGGCTTGCTGCTGGCCAAGATGTTCTACGAGGTGTTAGGAGCGGCCATCGCTCCGCACCTCAACCACCAGACGTCGCTGGCCAACACGCTTGCCTTCGTGGGCATCTGGATACTGGTGCCGGCTGTGCTGGGACTCATAGGCGAACTGGTTAGCACGGTGCTGGACAAGATTTTCGTGCTTGGCACGGTGAACAAACTGCTGGGAGCCGTGTTGGGCTTTTTCAAGTACGAAGTGTTGCTGGGCGCGCTTATTTGGGTGTTTGCCTCCACAGGATTCCTGTCGGCTGACATATTGCGCCAGTCGGTCATGTGCGAGCCGCTGAAGGCTGTGCCAGAAGCAATATATAAGGTGTTGATAGACGATGAAGGAAGTGCAGGAGAGGAATAGCTTCGTGCGGAAAGTCGCCGAGAAAAAGTACGAATTTGGATTCTCGACCGACGTTCAGACAGAAATCATAGATAAGGGACTGTCGGAAGACGTGGTTCGTCTGATTTCTCGCAAGAAGGAGGAACCGGAATGGCTGCTCGAGTTTCGGCTCGAAGCCTTTCGTTATTGGCAGACTCTCGAGCCGCCCACGTGGGGCCACCTGCAGATGCCGGAAATCGACTTTCAGGATATCTCGTATTATGCCGACCCGACTCGGAAGAAGGCGGGCAGCGGGCAGAAAGAGATTGACCCGGAACTGATGAAGACGTTCGACAAACTGGGCATACCGCTCGAAGAACGTCTTGCCTTGAGTGGTACCGCAGTAGATGCCGTGATGGATTCCGTCAGCGTGAAGACAACGTTTCGCGAGAAACTGCAGGAAAAGGGAATTATCTTCTGCAGTATCAGCGAGGCCGTGCGCCAACATCCCGAACTTGTGCGCCAGTACTTAGGTTCCGTCGTGCCATATCGCGACAATTTCTACGCCGCACTGAACAGCGCCGTCTTCAGCGACGGCTCTTTCGTGTATATTCCCAAGGGCGTGCGCTGTCCGATGGAACTTTCCACCTATTTCCGCATCAATGCCCGCGGCACGGGACAGTTCGAGCGCACGCTCATTGTGTGCGACGACGGCGGATACGTCAGCTACCTCGAGGGCTGCACGGCTCCGATGCGTGACGAAAATCAACTTCATGCCGCCATCGTGGAGATTGTGGTAATGGAAAATGCCGAGGTGAAGTATAGCACGGTTCAAAACTGGTATCCCGGCGATGCTGAGGGACGTGGCGGTGTGCTTAATCTGGTCACCAAGCGCGGCCACTTGCGTGGCGCTGGCAGCCGCTTGTCTTGGACGCAAGTCGAGACAGGCAGTGCCATCACGTGGAAGTATCCCAGCTGTGTGCTGGCGGGCGACGGCAGTCAAGCGGAGTTCTACAGCGTGGCTGTGACGAACAATTTCCAGCAGGCCGATACTGGCACGAAGATGATTCACCTTGGCCGTAACACCAAGAGCACCATCATCAGCAAGGGCATCAGCGCCGGCCGCAGCCAAAATGCATATCGCGGATTGGTGCGCGTGGGCAAGAAGGCCGACGGCGCCCGCAACTATAGCAGTTGCGACTCGTTGCTGCTCGGCGACCAGTGCGGCGCGCACACGTTCCCATACATGGATGTGCAGAACGAGACGGCTGTGGTGGAGCACGAAGCCACTACGAGCAAGATTAGCGAGGAGCAACTTTTCTATTGCAACCAGCGCGGAATTCCGACGGAGGACGCTGTCGGTCTCATAGTGAACGGTTATGCCAAGGATGTGCTCAACAAACTTCCGATGGAGTTTGCCGTCGAAGCGCAGAAACTGCTTGGCGTAAGCCTTGAAGGCAGTGTGGGATAGCCGTTGGGTCAGGAGATAAAAGATGAAGCGCGGTGCTGGATATTCAGTGCCGCGCTTCGTCTTGTTGTTTGCCACACGTAGTTTTCAGAAATCTACACGTCGCTGTGGCTGAAACCACGTGTCGCATTTTTCGTCCCGCGTGCAGCCGTCACGAAAACTTCGTGTCGGTGTGCATCCGTCGCATGGCCACGGCATCCTCGCGAGGGCAAATCATCAGAATCTCGCCTTCCTCAGCAATCACGTAGTCCTTCAGTCCTTTCACCACGGCAGTACGTCCCTTCGGCAGGCGAATGATGTTTCGCTCGCAGCCGTAGAGGTAAGCAGGTGTGTTGAGCAAGACATTTCCCTGCTCGTCGGCCGGTGTGTCGTCAAACAGGCTTGCCCAGGTTCCGAGGTCGGCCCATCCGAAGTGCGACTGCTGGACGCAAACGTTCTCGCTGCGTTCCATAATGCTGACGTCGATGTTGAGATTTGGCAGGCTGCTGAAGAATTCCGGCACCAGTCGCGGTGTGGCTGTTTCTGCCTCAGCCATCATGCGTGGAATTTCCACTTGGTATTCGGGAACGAGACGGTAGAGATTGGCCAACATCACCTGCACGTTGAAGAATGCCAAGCCGGCGTTCCACAGAAAATTGCCCTCGTCCATAAACATTTGGGCGAACTCTTCGTTTGGTTTCTCTGTGAAGGATTTCACCGGATAAATGCCGGGTGCCACTTCCTGCTCGTCGTCAATTTGGATGTATCCGTATCCCGTCTCGGGCCGTGTAGGGCGGATTCCAGAAACCAACAGCTTCTCATGCTCGCTTACGAAGGTCAGTCCGTCCTGTACGTCCTTGCCGTAAGCTGCTTCCTGCACGATGAGGTGGTCGGCCGGAGTCATGAAAATGTTGGCATTTGGATTCTCTTTCGCAATTACCACCGTGCCCCAAGCCACGGCAGCCAGCGTGCCACGACGAACTGGCTCAGCCAGAATGTGCGTATCGCTCACGTCGGGCAGCTGTTGGTGCACGAGGTCCTGATACTGCACGTTCGTGGAAATGTAGATATGTTCGGGTGCCACGAATTGTGCCACACGTTCGTATGTCTGCTGCAGCATGGTGCGCCCTGTTCCGAGCAAGTCCATAAACTGCTTGGGACACGTCGTTCGGCTTACGGGCCACAGTCGGCTTCCGTTTCCTCCAGCCAGTATCAGACAATAGTTGTTGTCCATATTTTAGTTGTTTTAGGTGTTCTTGACAGCCAATTTATTTCATTTTGGCGATGTCGCAAGCGAAAAGGGCAGAAATGTTTCGCATTTCTGCCCTTTTGCTAATCCGACATTGCAACGAAGTGCCTCAGCGCAGTTTTTCTATGACGGGCAGAAGCAGACTTTCCATCACAGCGTAGCCCTCGGCACTGGGGTGAACACCAGGATTATCCTTGGCGTAGGCCGGATTCATGCGCTTGCCGTCTTCCGATACCATAGCCGAGAAATAATCCACGTACGGAATCTTGTTCTCCTTGGCATACGCCTTTACGCGCTCATTTAAGTGACGGATTTTATCCATCGAGTCTGTGATCGTCTTGCGCCATCCGAAGCCTTCGGCAGGCAGACAGCTCGTAAGGATTACTTTGGCCTTATGGAAGCGAGCCAACTCTACCATCGAGCACACGTTGCCGAACGTCAGTTCCTCGTTATACTCGCCAGTATTCTCGGCAATATCGTTTGTGCCGTAGTTTATCACCACCACTTTGGGTTGTAACTTGATAACGTCTTCGCGAAAACGCAGCAAGAATTGATAGCTCGTCTGCCCACTGATGCCGCGTCCGATGATGTGATTTTTCTCAAAGAACTCGGGACGCGTGCGAGGCCATCCGTCGGTAATCGAATTTCCCATCAGTACAACGCGTTTTTCGCCCTTTGCCGGAGCACCAAGGGCTGCGTTCTGATCGGCATACCGCTTCCAGTTTGCAAATTCGTGCTTCTGTGCCGTCAGATTGGCACTCACCAAACATAGCATCAAGGCGATGCCAATTTTCTTTAGTCCTTTCATACCTTATTATATATAAGTGAATATTTTCTGAATTGCATTCGCAAATATAAATAATCCCACGCAATCCTACAAATAAAAGACGGCGAAAAACAATTTTAGACGGACAAAAATTGCCCGCTTTGCGAAAAAGTTTATAATTTTGCGGTGTACACAAATAGAAATAATCAGATGGAACAGAAAAAAGAACCGGACAAACGTTTTATGCAACTGGCCATTGATCTCAGCGTGGAAAATGTGACCAACGGTGGAGGGCCTTTCGGGGCTGTTATTGTACGCGACGGAAATATCATAGCCACGGGCTGCAACCGTGTTACGGCCAGCAACGACCCTACGGCGCACGCCGAGGTGATGGCAATCCGGGCTGCATGCCAAAAGGAACAGAACTTCAAACTCGACGGATGTACCATCTACACTTCCTGCGAGCCCTGTCCAATGTGTCTGAGCGCCATTTACTGGGCTGGCATTTCGCGTGTGTATTATGGTAATACGAAGCAGGATGCCGAAGATATCAACTTTGGCGACAAGTTTATCTACGAGGAGTTGGACCGCAAACCGTCCGAGCGTTCCATTCCCATGCGCATGATAATGCGCGAGGAAGCGCTGAGGGCTTTCAGAGATTGGGCCGAGAAAGAAGATAAGATAGCGTACTAACCCGATTACTATGGCCGAGATACGTTATCCCAACTACAAGACCGGACAGGAAGAAAGTATCGATTTCATCGTCCTGAACTTGGGATACGTGCAATTGCTGCGTGACTGGGGCAACAAGGACATTTCGTCTCCTTTCGCTCGCATCTACTATGTGCGACGCGGTAACGCCATGCTTCATCTTCCGCAGGGTGACATACAGGTAAAGCCTGGCTGTATGTATATGGTTCCAAACTACGTTCCGCACTCGTACGAGTGTCAGCGTGGATTTGGCTTCTATTACCTTTTTGTTTTCCAGCGTATCCGTCGTCAGGCTGACATCTTCGACCGCTACGAGTTTCCCATCGAAGTTCCGTCGAGCGAGGCCACGCGTCAACTTTTCTCTAGTTATTGCCATCTCTATCCGCAGTTGCATCTTCCTGTTCACGATGCCACAGCATTCGATTCGCACCCTGCATTTCGTGAATACGCGCATGCCTTTAGTCGGATGGAGTTCTACGAGCGGATGCAACTGCATGGGCTGGTGGCAATCGTCTTTTCATATTTTATGAAAGGTGCGCGCCCGCGCGTAATCTCCACGGATATGCGCATCGCGCGGCTGGTGGATTATGTTCAGCAGCACATCGCAGACTCTATTTCTATCGATGAATTGGCCGATATTGCGTGCCTAACCAAGCCTTACCTCATTCGGATGTTCCGCAACAGCCTCGGCACAACTCCGCTGCAATACATCATCCGCAAGAAGGTTCAGAAGGCACAGGCACTATTGCTCGACACAGACCAAAGTGTTGCGGCCATCGCACAGGCTGTCGGAATGCAGGACGCGTCCTATTTCATTCGTCTTTTCCGGAAAAATTTGGGCGTAACGCCACAGGAATACCGTCAGAAACTCATTGGCTGACAGCGCTCACAGCGTAGCAAGGTGTGCGAACCGTCGTGCTTCGTTGTGGCAAAGAGATATACGTCGCCGCCATCTCGGATTTTAAGGCGTCGGCGCAATTCGTCCACGCTACAGGGGAAATTTCTTACGGTCAGGTTCGCCTTTTCCGTGTCGTTGAGTAGTTGGCGTACAGCCTGCTTGCCGAGACCGCTAACGTCTGTAATGCGGAAGACGCGTCCCGGAAAGTTCATCTGTTCTGTTCCAATATATAGATGGCTGTTGGGATGAATCTTTTTTAGTCCAAGGCGTTGGCATAGCAGGTCCTGTACGCCAGCTTTCAGGATGCTGGCGTTCGGCTCAAAAAGGTAATTCCCAATCTCTATTTCCTCGATGAATTGGGGCGTTTCTGTGTTTCTCAGTTCTCTTTCTAAACACGAGAAATGGCTCTCGTTTGCTCCAAGATTTGCACAGTGATATGTTCTTTCTCCGCTGCCACCTATTACCACAAGCAATTCCTTACACTCTCCATCTACGCTCACCACGTGGATTTCCGATGTATTCGGTATTTTTTTTAGAACTTCGCGGATGTCGAGCATTGGCGACAGTTTAAACATAGCAGCTGCGCAGTGCGCGTCTATGACGTCAAGGAACTCAGTAATGTCGGGCGAGCAGTCTGCCAGTGCCACCATTTTTTCGCCCTTTTCATCGCGGCGTGCTGGATCGGCGAATAAGAATGAAATCGTTTTCTGCAGCAGTGGCGAATCTTTTCTTACTTCCTCGCATACGATTTCCGCATTTGTGAGGCCCAAAACCTCAAAATTCTGCTGAGCCATATTGCAAAGATGTACTTGCCTTTCTGCATAGATGGCCTGCCGAAAGAGTGGCGCCATGGCGCAGAAGTCAATGCCGTAACCGCCGGTGATGTCCACCATTCTAATGCGCTGTGTTTCGTTGGGAAAAAGATGTAATGCGATTTTGCGCTTGTAATTAGCCGTTTCCTCGCTGCTGCATTGTTCAAGTGCGAGACGTGGTGGGAAAACCACGCCTTGTTTTCGTGCCCACGAAGGTAACTTCTTCCGTGCTCGCTGGTAGCCTTCAATCTGTTGAAGGCAGAATTTTTGGTCGACGCCTTTGGGAACCTTTGCTAACGCCAACCTGCATACATCGTCTTCCTTGTGGAGATTTATAAATTCGGCGTTTGTCACGTCAGTATCTGCTTCGCTATTTCGCAATCCAATTCAATCTGACGACGCAAGTCCTCTTTGCTTCTAAACAGACGCTCTTCGCGTATCCGTTTTATCACTTCAACTTTGATTCTTTTGCTGTATAAATCTCCGGTGAAATCGAGCAAATATACCTCGACGGAGGTGTCTGTCCCGTTGTCGAGTGTTGGCCGTTTTCCGATATTCAGCACACCTCGTTTGTGGCTTCCATCTGGCATTATCACACGTGCAGCATATACTCCGTCCGCAGGTAGTAGCTTTTCTTCTGCCACATATACGTTAGCCGTTGGGAATCCCATGGTCCTCCCTTCTTGATACCCCTTTACGACCTCACCTTGCAGGGCATAAGTGTAACCAAGTGTACGTTCGGCAGCGTCCATTTCTCCTCGTCTCACCAATGTGCGAATTTTACTGCTACTGATTTTTTCGCTTTCCAGTTCTCGCGCTTTAAGCACTTCAATGCCAACTTCGCGCCCCCATTCTTCATATTCTTCATATGTTCCGCTGTCATGGCCAAAGTGGTGGTCATAACCCATTACCAATGCTTTTACACCATATTGTTGTGTCAATCGTTCCATGAAGTCGCGTGCAGAAAGTAAA
>Ga0310694_10000462_pt1 | contig 53472 bp, 37 predicted proteins | sample 174DNAGHGhighgp2_FD_203884 | JGI IMG/M metagenome (GOLD analysis project Ga0310694, IMG submission 203884) | Sheep rumen microbial communities from Palmerston North, Manawatu-Wanganui, New Zealand - 1742 DNA GHGhigh gp2 (v2) (version 2) | ecosystem: Host-associated > Mammals > Digestive system... | reverse complement strand
CCGTTGTCAATGCATTTGGCAACCCTGGACATACTCTGGGTCATGCCTGCTTTAGTCAGCATATGGTGGAATGGACGACATGTATATTGGAATCCTCTGTCGCTGTGGCACAGAGGACGCGCATCCGGGTTTGCGGCAATCGCTGCGCGAAATGTGTCAAACACCAGCGGATTGTCATTGGTATCTCGGATCACATAACTGACAATTCTTCTGTCATACAGATCCAGAATGGCACTGAGATATACCTTCTTTACCTCAATGCCGACATAGTACTTGAATTCAGTAACATCGGTCAGCCATTTCTGGTTGGGCTTGTCTGCTTTGAATTCCCGGTTCAGCAGATTATCTGCCAGGTAATAGGGATTTTTTCCTTGCCGGGTGCATCCATGGTTGCTGTACTTAATCGTGGATTTAATCCTGCGACTCCTGCAAATCCGAAGCATCCGCTTGTCATTCACATGGGTATTGTGGTGATGATCCAGTTCATCCTTGAGCCTACGATATCCCATCTCAGGATGCTTTTCGTGGATATCTTCTACCAAATCAGCAATTCGTTCATTCTCTGCTGTTCTGGGAGACAGTTCACCTGTTGACCATTTGTAATAAGCTGCTCTGGAAATCTTCAGTATTCTGCAGACCGGATCTACTGCATAGGCATATTCCTCATTACTCTCTTTGACTGCGAAGTAGAGATGTGCCTGCCTTACTTGCGATAGGCATCCCTCCTCACGATTTCGTCCAATTTTTTTAGCACGTCACGCTCCATCTTGGTCATATACAATTCGTGTTTGAGTTTGGCAATCTCAATTTCCAGTTCTTCTTCCCGGGTTCTGGGTGTCTGGTCTTTTAGCCGCTTTCCACGGCGATCTTCCAGACCAGCAATACCCATTTCCTTGAACTTCTTTACCCATTGGTAGACCTGCTGGTAACTGACGTTGAACTTGAGGGCTGTTTCACCGTAATTCCCACCATTGGCTATGCAGTCTTTGGCGATTTGAATCCGTTCCTCTACGGTTGTGGGGTGTGTTTCTTTCATGCGGCTCCCTCCTGACATTTTCTGCCGGAATCCTCTGCCGCTATTATACACCTTTATCCATCGCTCAAGGTTAATGGATGCGCGTAATCCATATTTTGCTGCAATTTGCCTTATTGATCCATGTCCGTCAAGATATTCCCTTACAGCTTTTTCCTTCAGTTCGGGGCTATATCGACTATTATGTTCTTGTTCAATTAACGCCTTTGCTCCTTTTTCCGTGTATTGCATTACTGCATAATGCAAGCGTGTTCCCTCAAGCCCATACTCTTCTGCTATTCTTTCTTTGCTTCCTTCTCCATTTAGGTATCTTTTTACTGCTTCTATGAGTTTTTCTGACTTTACCTTCCTTTTATGCATAAGAATACTCCCTTCATGTGACAGTTTTTGTTTCACTGTCTTTCATGAAGGGAGCATATCATGCGGCTGCCTCTTTTACGGAAGGATCTGCGGCCTGCTGGGGTGCCATCAGCCAGCCTTTCAGAAAAGGTGTTTCCGGCATTCCATCAGGATTTATATGTTTTCCTTTATCATCGGATGGTCTGCCCCGGCAGGCATTTGCCTGTTATTCGGTGATCCGGTTACGGAGGGCGGTCAGGTGTTCAGAGGGAAGGCAGCCGACTTCCTTCAGGAAAGCCCGGCGGAAGGTTCGCATGTTGGAATAGCCGCAGGCGTCGCTGATTTCAGTCAGGGTCAGGTTCGGATCCCGCATCATCAGGCGGGCGCGTTCGATCCGGATCGCGTTGATAAAGGAGCGGAAATTGGTGTGCAGCCGTTCCGAAAAGAAATGGGACAGGTTGGATACGCTGATGCCCAGGGCGCGGGAAGCGCTCTCCAGGGTGATTTCCTCAAAGGCATGCCTGGAAATATAGGTCATGATCCGATGGCCGAGTTCCTGCTCGCTGTAATCGTATACAGGGCGGTAGGTGAGGCTGTGGAGGACACCGGCCAGCAGCACGTGGAGATAGGCAACACATATGGGCAGGTTGTCATCCATGTTCAATACGCCCAGGCGCTCCACGGCAAACCGCAGATCCAGGCTCCTTTTATTGGCAGGCATCATGGGACAGATCGGCTGCAGGGCGTGGAAGGTGCCCGCGTATTCCGGAATGATATCCGGCGGGAAGATCGCGATAACGCCTTTGGAGTCACCGCTCAGCTCGTCAAAACTGTGGGGGACCAGGGGAAACACCACGGCGGCATCGCCCGGCAAGAGCCGGTATTGGGTTTTATCAATGGTGATCAGGGCGTATCCGCGCGTGACGACAACCAGTTCTGCCAGGTCGTGTACATGCAGGCGGACAGGATAATCGGTCATGCCGCCGATAAACAGCTTATCTTCACGCTGTTCGTAAAATACGTTCATTGACATTTCCTCCGGAAACTGCCGGCGGTTTTTGTCCTGCCGGCATACTGGCATACGGCATGTTCTGGCTCATTGTAAACCAAAACAAACAAAAAGCCAATAATTTTGAACCGACTAATTGCAAATTTTGTCCCATAATTAACAAAAAAATGCATTGTGACGTTATCGGACGGATGATAAACTAATCTTACCGGAAAAGCCCAAAAGTGAAAAACGCAAACCGATGAAAAACACGGGAGGTGTAGCCAGTGCAGAGAGAATGGAAAGTGGCGCGGCGGATGAATCCGCGGCGGAAGCGTTCTCTTCTTGAATTCACATATATCCTGCCCTTCCTGATTATCGTTTTCCTGTTTTCCTATTTTCCGCTGTACGGTTGGGTTTATGCGTTCCATGATTACAAGCCGCCGTTCCCGATCGGGCCGGATACCTATGTCGGGTTCAAATGGTTCCAGGCTATCGTGAATAATCCGACACGCCTGAAAGGCGTTCTCCGGGTATTGAGGAACACCTTTGCCATGAGCGGGATCAGCTTGCTTTTCAGCTGGTTTCCGATGGTCTTTGCGGTCTTCCTCAATGAAATCAAGAACAGGCCTTTCCGGAAGTTTACACAGACTGTCACAACTCTTCCGAATTTCATCAGCTGGGTGCTGGTTTATGCTTTCGCCTTTACCCTGTTTGGCACGAACGGCGCGGTCAACTCCGTCCTGAAGGAGCTCGGCTGGATCGATAAATCCATATCCTTCCTCCAGAGTACGGAACATCTCTGGTTCAAGATGTGGCTTTGGCTGACCTGGAAAAACGCCGGCTGGGCTGCCATCATGTACCTTGCGGCAATCTCGGGCATCGATGAGCAGATGATCGAGGCGGCCAAGGTAGACGGCGCCACCCGTATGCAGATTATCTGGCATATCACGATTCCCAGCCTGCTGCCGACCTATTTCGTCATCGTTATGCTGAACCTGGCGAACTTCCTGTCCAACGGCATGGAGCAGTACTATGTGTTCCAGAACGCCTTCAACAAGGACTGGATTGAGGTGCTGGACCTGTACGTATATAACCTCTCCACCAGCGGCACCGGCATGTATCCGATATCCACAGCGATCAGTATCCTCAAGAGCGTGGTCAGTGTGGTGCTTCTGTTCGTGACGAATACGGCCTCCAAACTGGTCCGGGGCGAAGGCTTCATCTGATGACGGATACCGGATAAATACGGAACAAGACGGAAGGAGGGACGCGGATGGAAAAGACAGCCATGAACAAAAGCGATCATCAGGCACCGAAAAAAATCAAGACCAGCGTAGGCGACCGGATCATCGACGTGATCACGTATATCGTCTATTCGCTGTTTGCCTTCGTGTGCGTGTATCCCTTTTACTATATCATCATTAACTCCATCAGCGCGAACAACCTGAGCGAGCGCGGCAAGGTCATCTTCTGGCCGCTGGAAGTGCATTTCACGAACTACGAGAACGTCATGAAGATCCCCGGTTTGTGGGACGCAGCAAGAACCTCGATTTTGCGGACGGTGATCGGCACGGTCCTGACTGTGATGATCGCCGCGTTTCTGGGATACATGTTCACCCGGCAGACCATGTGGCACCGGAAACTGTGGTACCGACTGGTGACGGTGACGATGTATATCAATGCCGGCCTGATCCCATGGTTCCTGACGATGAAGCTGCTGGGCATGACCAACAACTTCTGGGGCTACATCTTCCCGATGATCATCCAGCCGTTCTATATCGTGCTGTGCAAGACCTACTGCGAATCGGTGCCGCCGGCGCTGCAGGACGCAGCAGAAATCGACGGCGCGGGAACGCTGAGGGTGTTCTTCTCCATTATGCTGCCGGTCATCAAGCCGATCCTGGCGACGATTGCGGTGTTCGCAGCGGTGAACCAGTGGAACGCATTCCAGGATACGCTGCTGCTGATGACCAAGAAGGAACTGTATACCCTGCAGTACGTGCTTTTCCAGTATATCAACCAAGCGAGCAGCCTGAAAGCGCTGGTCAGCAACAATACGTCCACAGCGGCCCTTATGGCGAGCCTGGCCCACGCGGCGACAGCCACGTCCATTCGCATGACGGTCACCGTGGTGGTTGTCTTCCCGATTATGTGCGTCTATCCCTTCTTCCAGAAATTTTTCACCAAGGGAATCATGATCGGCGCCGTAAAAGGCTGACTTCACCTGCGGATTCAGCAATTGCACACGCTGGGATCCGGATGTGCCTGGAATAAAGGCAAGAATGCCTTAATTCATATTAAAAAGGAGGGTAACCCAATGAAAAAATTCCTGTCTCTGTTACTGACGGTGGCAATGCTCCTCGGCATGTGCTCATTCACCGTCGCGGCGGCTGAGGAAGAACCCATGGAAATCGTGTTCTTCGATGACGCCGCCAACTACAACGGCGAGCAGACCGGCTGGTTTGCGAAGGTTGTTCTGGACCGGTTCAACATCAAGCTGAACATCATCGCGACCCAGGTTATCGGTGATGAAGTGTTTGCCACCCGCAGCGCTGACGGCGACCTGGGTGACATCATCATCATGGACAAATCCAAGTTCGCGGATGTCGTGAAAGCCGGCCTGGTGAAGGACATTGGCGATAGGATTGGCGAGATCAAGAGCCTGGCGCCCTTCATTTCCCAGATTGACACGTTCAACCAGGATTTCCTGGGCGCGGATGCCGGCGTGTATTACGGCATTCCGGATCAGATGACGGATACTTCCCCCACGACCCTGACCAGTGAAATGGTCTATTCTTCCCCGCAGCTTCGCTGGGACCTGTACAAAGCGATCGGCATGCCCGAAATCAAGGATGAAAACGACCTGCTGGATGCATTGGCAAAGATCCATGAGATCCATCCCACCAATGAAGCCGGCGATCCCGCGTATCCCATCTCCCTCTGGCCTGACTGGGACAACGGCGACAACATGTCCGGTCCTGCCAACGTCGTGCAGCTGACCACCTGGTGGGGCGACAAGCTGAAGGGCTCCGCCATGCTCAAGCCCGATTTCTCCTTCGTCAAGCTTTACGACAAGGACAGCGGCTACTATAAGGCCACGAAGTTCATCAACAAGGCTTATCAGATGGGCCTGGTGGATCCGGAATCCTTCGAGCAGGACTGGAATTCCATCCATCCCAAAATCTCCAGCGGCCGGATCGACCTGATCTGGTACGACTGGCAGCCCGGTTTCTGGAACAGCCAGGAACGCCTGGACAACGGTACGGCCTTCCAGATGATCCCCGTGACGAACTTCTTCTACTATGCGGATGCGGACACCTACTACGGCGGAGACCGTGCCTGGGGTATCGGTTCCAAGGTGGAAGGCGCGAAGTATGACAAGATCATTGAGTTCCTCGACTGGTATGCCAGCCCCGAAGGACTGACCTTCGAGCATTGCGGTATCGAAGGCCTGAACTACACCGTCGGTGAAGACGGCAAGTTCATCCCCTACAAGGACAATGCCCTGATGGACAACCTGCCCGTGCCGGAAGAGTACGGCGGCGGCGGATTCAATGACGGCAACAATGCCATTAACCAGTGGCTGCTGTCTGCCAAGTGCACCAACCCCAACACCGGTGAAACCTACACCAGCACTTTCTGGGCTTCCTATATTGCCAAGAACATGACCCAGATGAAGAAGGAATGGCAGGAAAGGTTCGGCGCGGAGAACCCGGTTGACTGGCTGAAGAAGAACAACAGGGTTTACATCAGCCCGAACTGCGCTGCGAGAATCGAAACAGACACTGACGATATCGCGCTCCTGCGCAACACCATTGATCCGAGACTGGCCCAGCTCACCTGGCAGCTCTTTGCGGCACCGTCCGATGAGGAGTTCGAAGCCAAGTGGGACGCCATGGTTGAGGAAATTGAAGGCCTCGGCTACGATGAACTGTACAAGTTTGACGTAGCGAAGTGGCAGGTTCAGGTCGATGCAAAGATCGCGGCAGGTGCCGTAGAATAATCTGCAGCAGTACCCCATCGGGGGCGCCCCATCCGGGGCGCCCCGGTTTTTGAAAGGAAGGCATTTATGGATAAGGTTTCCAGCGCGATTCTGCCGGACGGCAGATCCTATGAATTCTGGGAAAAGGACCCCGTATGGGAACGGGAACTCTTTGTCAGCAATACGGATCCGACCGCTTCGGACGACAATGACGGAAGCGCCGGAAATCCTTTCAGGACAATCAACGCCGCGGCTGCCGCTGCGACGCCCGGCACCAGGGTCCGGATCCACGCCGGGCTTTACCGGGAATGCGTGAAGCCGGTGCTCGGCGGCACGGATCCTGAACATATGATCTCCTATGAAGCCTTCGGGGACGGGGACGTCATCATCCGGGCATCCGAAGAAGTGAAAGATTTTATCCCCAGCGAGGGATGGATGCTCTTCCGCGGTTTCGGTGCAAAGCCGGAAGGGGAAGCGAAAGTGTGGGAGTACGACCTGGACCCGGATATGTTCCGGGGCTACAATCCCTTCTGTGCCGTGAATATCCTGCATGACCGCCTGTTTATCGAGTATGACAAGACGGATATGACAACCTACCTGAACCGGCGGGGATGCGTTTTCTGCGACGGGAAACCGCTGAAGCAGGTGCCCCTTTATAACGGCATGGGGCGGGAGGACAACACCTACTGGGTCGAGGCCAACGGCCAGAAGGTGCATTTCCGCCTGGCAGGGGACGAAGACCCGAAGAACCACAGGATCGAAGTGACCGTGCGGGAGCAGTGCTTTGCCCCGGATAAGGAATTCCTGAACTATATCCGGGTGAAAGGCCTGATCTGCGAACATGCCGCCACCGGCGCGCCGGTTCCGCAGCGCGGTTCGATTTCCGCCCACCGGGGCCACCACTGGATCATTGAAGACTGCGAAGTCAACTGGTCGAACGGCGTAGCCATCGACGTGGGCCATGAATGCTGGCACCATACGCATACACCCGGTGAGACCGTCGGCTACAGCGTCGTGCGGAACTGCCGCATCCGGGATGCGGGCGTCTGCGGCATTGCGGGCATGTTTGCCGAGCGGATGCTGATTGAGGACAACGTCATCGAGGGCACAGGCTGGCAGAAGATGGAGCTCAGCTGGGAGGCGGGGGCCATTAAGCTGCACAACAGCGTGAACGGCCTGATCCGCAACAATATCTTCCGGAATACGTTCCGCGCGGACCATCTCTGGCTGGACTGCGGCAACGAAAACAACCGGATTACCGGAAACCTCTTCCTGGACGGCATTGAGCAGCGGGAAGCGATCTTCATTGAGTGCACCCGGGACGGGATCAACCTGATCGACCATAACATTATCTGGAATGTGGAAGGGCGGTTCGACCCGGCAAAGGTTCCGCAGGAACCCGGCTCCTCCGGATGGTACAAGACCCGGGAACTTGATGTGGTGAACGGTTACGGCGTATACGGCGAGGGAACGGACCGGCTGCGCGTTGAGCATAACCTGATCGGCAAGTGCCGCCACAGCGGCTATTACCTGAAGCCTGTCGGCTTCCGGATGCACGGCCTGGAGCGGGGCGGCACGTCGCGGGATGCAAAAATCCTCAACAATATCTTTTATGACTGCGGGGAAGCGGCGATCGTCTTCCCGACCCGGGACAACGAGGCGGAGGGCAACCTCTATGTGAAGCTGAACGGCGGTTATCTCCGGGTCATGTATCCGGAACCGGAAGTCTGCCTGAACCTGCCGGCGTGGCAGGAGTTCCTCGGCTTCGACCTGGAAGGAAGGAACGCCTGGTTCGACATTGAGCCGGACTTCAGCAAGGGAACCGTAACCTTCCGCAAGAGCCAGGAGGCTCCTTTCGGCTTCCATTCCCAGCTGGAGCGGCTGAAGATGATCCTGGATCCGCAGGATGCGGTCCGGGATGCAGGTATGCCCGGCCCCTGGGAAACATGGGAAAAGGCCGGGGACGGAACGTACGAAGCGAAGATATCTGAAATTCTGTAATTTGGCCACAGCATAAGCGGAGGAATGAAAAAACATGTTGAGACAGGTGAAAACAGAAAACGGCTGGGTACGCGGTATTGAAGCGGCAGATCCAAGGATTACGGCATTCAAGGGGATTCCTTTTGCGGCGCCGCCGGTCGGAAAGAACCGCTGGCGCGCGCCCCAGCCCTGCGATAGCTGGGCGGGCATCCGGGACTGTTCCCGTTTTGCGCCGATCTCGATGCAGTGGATTCCCGGGCTGGGAGATGATATCTACTGCCGGGAATGGCATGTGGACCCGGAGATCCCCATGGGCGAGGACAACCTCTACCTGAACATCTGGACCAACGCGAAGAAAGCGGATGAAAAGCTGCCGGTCCTGGTCTGGTTCTTCGGCGGCGGGCTGCAGTGCGGATATCCGGCGGAGATGGAATTCGACGGGGAAAGGATTGCCCGCCGGGGGATCGTTGTCGTCACGGTCAATTACCGCGTCGGCGCCCTCGGTTTCCTGACGCATCCGGAGATTACGAAGGAACAGCCGGACGCGCCTGCGAATTTCGGCAACCTGGACCAGCAGGCCGGGCTGCGCTGGGTGCAGCGCAACATTGCGGCCTTCGGCGGCGACCCGGCGAACGTGACGATTGCGGGCCAGTCGGCCGGCGGCGGCAGCGTCATGTCCCAGCTGGCCTGCCCGGCCAACAAGGGCCTTTTCCGGAACACGGTCGTGATGAGCGCCATGATATTCGATCCTTATCTCCGCCGGGAGATCGGGCGGCCGGAGAAACTGGCGGACGCGGAAAAGAAGGGCGAGGATTTCTTTGCCTTCCTGGGCGTGAAGACCCTGGAGGAAGCCCGGGCGGTGGACGCGGTGACCCTGCAGCGTACCTATGAGAAGTATATGGAATCCCATGTTCCGTTCTTCACCGTACAGGATGACCTGTTCTGCGTCGGCGATCCGATCGCCCTGTACCGTGCAGGGAAGTGCATGGATGTCACTATGATGGCCGGCAGCACCTCCAGCGAGTTCCTGAATACCGTTGACGCGCAGGACGAAACCGGCCTGGCGGCGGAAGCAAAGCGGATCTTCGGGGAAAAGGCGGATGCTTTCCTGGCCATCCCGGAGAGCCGGAACAAAATCGACGGCCTCGGCTATGCACCGGTCAGCGGGATTGCCTGCACAGTGAAAGGCGTCCTTGCGGATACCGCACAGGCGGGAAAGAAGGGCTACTGCTATTGCTTCGATCCGGATATCCCCGGATGGGACAATCCCGGGACATTCCATTCCTCGGACCTGTGGTTCTGGTTTGAAACGCTGGCCAAGTGCTGGAGGCCGTTTGTCGGCAGGCATTACGACCTTGCGCGCCAAATGTGCGATTATTTCTGCAACTTTATCCGCACCGGAGATCCGAACGGCAAGGACCTGAACGGGGAATTCCTGCCGCAGTGGGACTGCTGGTCGGATGAGACACCGTGCACCATGCGTTTCACTGGCCGCGGCGCGGTACCGGAAACAGCATCCCTGCCTCCGCTGGAAGCATTTATCCGGGACAGGATTATGGACAGGATGCGCGCGATCGGATAAGCATTGCCTGTCCATGATACAAGAAACTTAAGGGAAATCCGGGCCTGCAGCAGGCTTGGATTTCCTGCTTTTCAAAGTGAATGCATATATCTGCGGGCGGCGCTGGCAGCGTCCATCGCGGTAAGGCGGCCCGGTGCGGCTGACTCCATTCCTTTCAAGGCGGAAGTCGATGATGCGGAGGGAAACCTGTAGCATTGTATTTGCTTTTTTTCCGCGGGGAGCCCTGTGAATGAGACAGGGCTCCCTTTTCAAACCGGCTGGCGGATTGCTTATGCGAGGCGGATGCCGGCGACAACAAAAAGTGAGAATTGTGTCCTGTAACCGGCTTGCCTACTATATGATGTAGTTATGAAAATAAACGGAAAGGCCAAATTTGCCGGGGCTTTCTGTTTATGACAAGAAACGCACAAAATACAATTCAAGAACAATCAGGCAGCAATCGTTTGCTGCAAGGATTCCAGGGCGAATCAGCTGTTGCAATTGGTCGGAAAGCGATTCAAATTGTGCATAGGGTGCTTGCAAAAAGTATGTACAAGTTGTATGATACCCACAGTGACCCTGAGGGTCGCAAGAGGTAATTTCATAATTTGAAAGGAGATCCTGGAACATGAAGAAACTGGTTGCTCTGGTTCTGGCGGCTGTGATGCTGCTGTCCCTGACTTCTGCTTTTGCTGAAGCAGAAAAGCCCACCCTGACCCTGTGGTGTATCGCGACTGAGAGCGATGCGAACCGCCCCGCTTATGAAAAGGCGATTCCCGCTGTCGAAGAAGCCCTCGGCATTAAGATTGAGTGGGAAGCTTTTGAGAATGACTCCTACAAGACCAAGATCAAGAGCACGAGCGCTGACGAGCTGCCTGACATCTTCTTCACCTGGTCCGGCGCTTTCGCAGGCGACTTCGCTGCCGCTGAAAAGATCTACTGCCTGGACAATGAGTTCCCGAACTATGCTGCGGATCTGCCTGAAGTGATGCTGCAGAACTCCACCTATGGCGGAAAACACTACGCAGTGCCGCTGACCATGAACATCGTGACCCTGTTCGCGAACATGGACCTGCTGAAGCAGGTTGGCTATGACGCTGTTCCCACCACCTATGAAGACCTGATCGCCTGCTGCGATGCCCTGGTTGCCGCCGGTATCATCCCCTTCGGCTGCTCCGGCAACGCCACCTGGTGCGTGACTGAGTACCTCGAGCCCATCATCGAGAAGACCATCGGTTACGAAGAAATGAACGAGATCTTTGCCGGCCGTGCCACCTGGAACAACCCGGCGATCGCTGAAGCTGTTGATACCTTCCAGAGCATGATCACCAAGGGATACTTCGATCCCGACGGCCTGTCCCTGGACAACGATACTGTGAAGGCCAACTTCATTGCCGGCAAGTATGCGTTCTATCAGAACGGTTCCTGGAACTGCGGCGAAATCAACGACGCCGAAGGTAACTTCCAGGCTGCCCTGTTCCCGGTCATGAATTCTGAGAAGGCCACCTATGGCCAGGTTATCGGCGGACCGAACGACGCCCTGGCTGTTTCTGCCGCGTCCAAGGATCCTGATCTGGCTGCGAAGGCTGCTTTCGCGCTGGGCAAGGAAATCTGCCACTACGGCTATCTGGCCGGCTCCGGCCTGCCTGCCTGGACCCCGGACTATGACACCTCCGCTGTGAAGCCCCTGGTTGCGGATGTTGCCAAGATGGTTGCGGAATCCGAAGGTATGGTTCTGTTCGGCGACAACGCGATGAGCGCTGACCCCGCCAACGTCTACCTGAGCTATGTTGCCAAGGTTTATGGCTGCGAAATCGACGGCGCCGGCTTCATCGAAGCCCTGGCCAACGAACTCCAGTAAGATCTGTCTGATCTGAACAATCAATCCGGAGACGGCCCGGAGGTGTATTCCGATGGGCCGTCTCCATCTTTTGTTGAAAAGGATCACGAAAGATGAAGAGAACGTTTACCTACAAACTGAATATTGTTCTGTTTTTGCTGCCGGCGCTGATCCTGTTTGTGGGGATTCTGATTGCGCCGATTATTATGTCAGCATATTACAGCTTCCATGAGTTCAACCTGGTCGCCAATACCGACATGGAGTATAAGGGACTGGAGAACTACAGGATCCTGTTCAGCAGTATGCTGACGAATCCGAATACAGGGAAATTATATGCGAACAGCATGTACCTGGGCGACGCCCTCGGGCATTCCTTGGTCCTGGCCGCTCTTTCCACGTTTATTCAGCTCCCGCTGGCGCTGATCATCGCGCTGAAACTGAGCAAGGGTATCCGGGGAGAGAGGGCATACCTGTCCATCTTCTTCATGCCGGTGCTGATTTCAACGGTCATTATCGGCCGCCTGTGGATGAATATTTATGATCCGGGCCAGGCGGGCCTCCTGAACGCCGGGCTGAGAGCGCTGGGGATCGATAAATGGTTGTTCCCGGCGATTACCAATTCGATCAAATCTTCCAAACTGCCCTTCACCGGCCAGTGGACCGGATTCCGGGAGACTGCGCTGATCGCGGCCTTTATCCCGATCCTGTGGCAGTATGTGGGTTACCATATGCTGCTGATGTATGCCGGCATCAAGGGCGTTCCGGCCGACCTGCTCGAGGCCGCACAGCTCGACGGATGCACCGAGGGACAGGTGAACCGGTTTATCATTATTCCGTACATCAAGCCGATCCTGAAGGTTTGTGTGATTTTTGCGGTTACCGGCTCCCTGAAGTCCTTCGACCTGATTTACGCGCTGATGAAGGACACATCCAGGGCGGAACTGCCCAGCACATTGATGTACAAGCTGCTGTTCCTGCACCAGCGTTACGGCCTGGGCAGCGCAATCGCCGTTGTGCTGATTGTTCTCTGTTTCCTGTTTGCTGTGCTGATCAGCTTCGCATTCAGAGATAAGGGGGCGAAAGTGGCATGATTGAGGCAAGAAAATTCAAGCCTTCGAATATCATTGTGCATGTGCTGCTGATCATCCTGGTCCTGATCAACCTGTTTCCGCTTTACTGGATGATCACATTCTCCCTGAAGACGAATGATGAGATCCTTGGCTATTCTTACAAGAACGAAGCGGGAGAACGGATCCTTGTTCCGCCGAACCATGTAGGCCTGCCGAACCATTGGGAGTGGAGCAACTACGAAGAAGCGATGAATACCGGCAATATGGGCCAGTATTTCGTCAACAGCCTTGCGATTTCCGTATCTGTGATCCTGATCACCGTAATCGCCTCGTTCATGGCCACCTATGCTCTGACGCGGCTTGTCTGGAAGGGCCGGAAGGTGATGAACAAGTTCTTCATGCTCGGCCTTACGATCCCCATCCATGCGGCGATCGTGCCTGTGTTCACGATTTTGTCGAAACTGAAATTGCTGAACACATACGCTGCACTGATCTTCCCGTATGCTGCGTTTGCATTGTCCATGGGTATCCTGATCAGTGTCGGTTTCATGGGCGATATCCCGTATGACCTGGATGAAGCAGCATTCCTGGACGGCTGCGGCGTATGGAAGATTTTCATAAGGGTGATTGCCCCGCTGATGATGCCCGCCGTTGCCACTGTCGGGATCTATACCTTCCTTCAGTGCTGGAACGAACTGTTGTTCGCGACGATCTTCGTCAGCTCCGGTAAGTACCGGACATTGCCGGTCGGCGTACAGCAACTGTTCGGCCAGTATACAACCAGATGGGGCCCTATCGGCGCCGCACTGACGATCGCGACGCTGCCGACGATCATTGTGTATATCTTCCTGAGCAAGCGCATACAGGACAGCTTTATTGCCGGTGCAGTCAAAGGCTGAGATTTACCAGGCTTTTATCCTGAAGCAGAGATGCTTCAGGATTTTTAGTTTCCGGCGGCTGAATCAGCAGCGGAGGGTAATTTTCCAAGGGAATACTACATATTGCGTCCGGCTTTTGTATATGAAACAGAAGTATGTAACCGATTAACGAAAAACCTAATAAATACGAAACAAAAACAAAAAAACAAACCTGTTGAAATTTATGAATTGCAATCGTTTTCACTATTGTCCGTACCTGTTCAAAACGGCATACAAATTGCAATAATACTACATGTTGTGGTTGCCAAAATGTCTGACAAGATATATACTAATAGCCGTTGCAAAAGACTGGGATTGGATCAAATCAACAGGCTTGGTAAAGTTATATTAAATTTTAGTTGAGGAGAGATAGTCTTGAACGATGGTTTCTTTAAAAACACGTGGAAGCATCGCGCACATGTAGTGATGGCATTACCGGCCTTCCTGATTCTGCTTTTCATCATGTATGTCCCGATGTCCGGCCTGGTCATGGCTTTCAAGAATTTCGACTATTCCAAGGGCATTTTCGGAAGCGATTGGGTAGGGCTCGGCAACTTTGAATTCCTGATCAAATCCAAGGATACATTCCTGAACATGACCAAAAACACTGTGCTGTACTACCTGCTGTTCACGGTGGTCGGCACGGTGCTGAATGTTACGGTTGCGATCTGCATCGACCAGCTCGCTTTTAAGAAGATGGGCAAGACAATGCAGACGCTGATGATCATTCCTGTGTTCATTTCATATGCTGCGGTGCAGTTCATCGTATTTGCCTTTATCGATTCCCGCACCGGCCTGATTAACCACATGCTTGGTACGAGGACGCGCTTCTATTCGAATGCCGGCTACTGGCCCTGGATCCTGCTGATTGTCAAGATCTGGAAGGATACAGGTTACGGTTCCGTGCTGTACATGTCCGTACTGGCGGGTATTGACACGGCGCTGTATGAAGCGGCAGATATTGACGGCGCAAACAAATGGCAGCAGATCAAACATATTACGATTCCTTCCCTGATTCCGATGATTACAGTTATGCTGCTGCTGTCTGTCGGCAATGTGATGCGTTCTGACACCGGCCTGTTCTACCAGGTGACGCGGAATAACGGAGGTCTGTACAGTACAACCCAGGTTATCGACTCCTATGTCCTGAACCAGATCCTGCATTCCTCCAACTTCGGATATACGGCAGCGGCGTCCTTCTTCCAGTCGGTAACAGGTCTGCTGCTGATGCTGCTGGCAAACTTCACGGTTCGCAAAATTGAGCCGGAAGGCGCACTGTTCTGATGAAGGGAGGAAGAAGAAAATGACGACGAGAGCTGCCACCCTGAATCAACCGGGAAAGAAGATGAAGATCAGTACCGGAAAGAAGAAGATCGGCCCCGGCCAGATCATCCTCCTGTTCTTTGTCCTCCTGTTTACAGTCTTCTGCTTTGCGCCGGTTATCCTGGTTTTTGTATCCGCCTTCACGGATGAGATGTGGATTAACCAGAATGGTTTCTCCTTCTTCCCCGGGGAGTGGAGCATGAACGGTGTCAATTCCGTGCTCCGTTACGGGAAACAGCTGCTTACTTCTTACGGTGTGACGATCTTCATTACAGTGGTCGGTACACTTGCCGGGCTGCTCGTCATGAGTATGTATGCTTACTCAATTTCCCGGCCCGGGTTTAAACTTGCGCGGTTCCTGTCCATCTTCCTGCTGATCCCGATGCTGTTCAACGGCGGCCAGCTGGCAGGATACGTTGTTTTCACGAGCTGGTACGGACTGAAGGACAGCCTGGTGCTGCTGATTGTTCCGTTGATGGTAACAACAATGAACGTAATCATCCTGCGGACATATATCGCAAACAGTATTCCGGGCGAACTGATGGAAGCGGCTACAATCGACGGCGCCGGCGACTACCGGACATTCTTCCAGATTACACTGCCGCTGCTGAAGCCCTCCCTGGCAGCCGTAGGTTTCATGATGGCCACCGCTTACTGGAACGATTGGCAGAATGCGCTGATTTATATCAGCAGCAACAACAAGAAGCCCCTGCAGCTGCTGCTGATCAATATCCAGAAGAGCATTGAGTTCCTGCTGAACAACAACAACGTGCCCGCCGCCGCCCGCGCGGCAATGGGTAACACCATTCCCCAGTATACATCAACAATGGCAACAGTGATTGTGGTTATTGGGCCGATCATGATCGTTTATCCCTTCTTCCAGAAGTACTTTATCAAAGGCCTGACGGTCGGTTCCGTGAAAGGATAAGTTTACCGCTTTGGTTTCAGGCAGCCCTGATAAGAGTTGCTTAGAAATATATCATTATTTGAGGAGGATCCTGTACCTATGAAGAAACTCATTTCTCTGGTTCTGGTTCTGGCACTGGCTCTGGGCGTTCTGTCCTTCGCCAGTGCAGACGACAAGGTTGTCATCAACCTGACCCGCTGCACCTTTAACCTGAGTGCTCCTGACGCTGATCAGGTAAAGAAGGTTGAAGATGCTATCAACGCCTACATCGCTGACAAAATCAATGTACAGATCAAGCTGACTGATATCGGCTCCGGTGAGTACACTGAAAAAGCGAACCTGGCGCTGGCCAACAAGGAGATCAACCTCCTGTGGACTGCTTCCTGGGAAGGCACCATCGGTACCAACGACCTGGTCCCTGCGAATGCTGTCTATGACATCACCGATCTGCTGCCCGGCACTGCCCTGTACGGCGCTCTGGCAGAAGGCCAGTGGGAAGCTACCAAGTACAACGGACGCAACTATTTCATCCCCGTTTACAAAGACAACGTGGAAGGCTACGATGTCATGTTCCGCAAGGACCTGGTCGACAAGTACGGCTGGGACATCACCTCCGTCAAGAAGCTGGCTGACCTTGAGCCCATGCTCGAGGATGCCTACAACGAAGGCCTGAAGTATCCCTTCCTCACCCAGAAGACCGCTATGTTCTACCGCTGGTACATCGGTTCCTTCGATTTCTTCACTGCGGATGCCGGCACCAACTTCTTCTCCGTGTCCCGTGCGACCAACGAAGTGGTTGACACCATCCAGACCCCCGAATATCTCGAGTTCTGCAAGCTGATGGCTGACTGGGCCGAGAAGGGCTATATCTCTGAAGACGAAGCGACCAAGGTGACCACCGATACCACCACTCAGTCCAAGGACTGGGCGATCTCCTGGTGGACCGATATCCCCGTAAACGCTGAAGCGAACAGCCGCTATGGCCAGGAAGTTGTCATGCAGCCCATCGCTCCCCGTTTCGCGCACAGCACTTCTGCCCTGGGCAGCTGCTACTGCATCACTGCCAACAGCACTGAAGAAGAAGCCAAGGCCTGCATCGACTTCATGGGCCTGCTCTACACCGACAGCAAGCTGGCTGACATGTACACCTTCGGTATCGAAGGCGAAGACTTCGAATACACCCAGACTGAAGAACAGACCATCAAGCATGTGACCCAGCACAGCGATAAGTACAACCACAGCATGTGGGAGTCCGCCAATGCGACCATCGTAACGCCTCTGGACAACGAGCCCGATGACAAGGCTTCTCTGTACGATGCGTTCAACGGCGGTGCCGAGACCTCCTGCGCTGCCGGCTTCCGGTTTGACAAGAGCCCCGTGGAAGCGGCTTACACTGCTTGCGCGAACCTGTTCGACCAGTATGGCTTCCAGCTGGAGAACGGCGGCTTTGCTCCTGCTGATGTCGAAGCCAAGATCGCTGAGTACCAGGCCGCTCTGGATGCTGCCGGATACCAGGATGTGCTGGCTGAGTTCCAGAAGCAGTACAATGAATGGAAAGCTCAGTAATCAGCTTTGACTGGTCATTGGGATGAATTTCCCAGGGCCCGGAGAACGTTCTCCGGGCCCTTTTATGTTCAACACAAGGAAGGGGTACCGCTGCGGGGAAGAAGCGCTGCGGAGGAACCGGCCAAAGCAGGAAAAAGCTGAATGTTTGTGTGAGGGAATTAAATGCGTACAGAAAAGATTAGGGAACTGATTGCCCGGATGACCCTGGAAGAAAAGGCCGGCCTGTGTTCAGGCGCGGACTTCTGGCACACGAAAGCGGTGGAACGCCTTGGCATTCCGGCAACCATGGTCAGTGACGGCCCCCACGGCCTGCGTAAGCAGGATGAGGAAGACGACCACCTGGGAATCAATGACAGCATCAAGGCGGTCTGCTATCCGGCGGCCAGCGCTACTGCGGCTTCTTTCGATCCTGAGCTGATTGAGAAAATGGGCGAATCCCTGGGGGAGGCCTGCCAGCATGAAAAACTGAGCGTGCTGCTGGGACCGGCTGTGAACATCAAGCGGAGTCCGCTGTGCGGCCGCAATTTCGAGTATTTTTCCGAGGATCCCTACCTGACCGGCGTGATGGCCACAGCGCTGATCAAGGGAGTCCAGAGCAAAAATGTCGGAACCAGTATCAAACATTTTGCGCTGAATAACCAGGAACACCGGCGGATGAGCAGTTCTTCCGACTGCGACGAACGGACGATCCGGGAGATTTACTTCCCGGCGTTTGAAATGGCGGTCAAGGAAGCCCAGCCCTGGACGGTTATGTGCTCATACAATCGGATTAACGGCGTGTATGCTTCCGAAAATCCATGGCTCCTGACGGATGTGCTCCGTAAGGAATGGGGCTTTGAAGGTTATGTCATGAGCGACTGGGGCGCGGTCAGCAAGCGCCCTGCCGGCGTGGCAGCCGGCCTGGACCTGGAAATGCCGGCATCCGGAGGCGTCAACGACCGGAAGATCGTGGAAGCTGTTAAGGCGGGGAAACTGGACGAGAAACTGGTAGACCTGTGCTGCGAACGGATCCTGAATATTGTTTTCCGCTACCAGGAAAATGCGAAGCCGGATACGCCATGGGACAAGGAAGCGCAGCATCTCCAGACTGCGGATATCGCAGCGGAATGCATGGTGCTGCTGAAAAATGAAGGGAATATCCTGCCGCTGAACAAAGAAGACGAGATTGCTTTTATCGGCGAATTTGCCGACAAGCCGCGCTTCCAGGGAGGAGGAAGCAGCCATATCAACTGCTTCAGGACAACCAGTGCGCTGGAAGCGTCGAAGGGCCTGAAGGTAACATATGCCAGGGGCTATGATGTGGCGGCGGATGACGCGCCTGATGCTATGATTGCCGAGGCGGTGGCCGCGGCAAAGAAAGCCAGGGCTGCCGTCGTGTTTGCCGGCCTGCCGGATTCCTATGAGTCCGAAGGTTATGACAGAACGCATATGGGGATGCCTGAAAGCCAGAACCGATTGATTGAAGCAGTGGCGGAAGCAAATCCCAATACGGTTGTCGTGCTCCATAACGGATCGCCTGTGGAAATGCCATGGATCAGCAAAGTCAAAGCTGTGCTGGAAGCTTACCTGGGCGGCCAGGCGGTAGGTCTGGCGGAGGTAAAGGTGCTGTTCGGCGACGTGAACCCCAGCGGACACCTGCCGGAAACCTTCCCGGTGAAGCTGGAAGACAATCCCAGTTACCTGTTTTACGGCGGTGATCCGCGCGGAACGGAATACCGGGAGGGCATCTTCGTCGGATACCGCTATTATGATAAAAAGAAGATGGAAGTCCTGTTCCCCTTTGGGCACGGCCTCAGTTATACGGAATTTGAATACACAGGGCTGAAACTGAGCGCAGACGCCATGAAGGATACGGATACGGTCACGGCGACAGTTACCGTGAAAAACACAGGCAAACGCACCGGAAAAACGGTGGTTCAGCTTTATGTCGGCGACAAGGAAGGCTTTGAGAATGCCATTCGCCCTGTCCGTGAACTGAAGGGCTTTAAAAAGGTTGAACTCAAACCCGGTGAAAGCAAGGAAGTTTCCTTCATCCTCAGCAAGCGGTCCTTTGCCCACTGGAATACGCAGATCCATGACTGGTACGTGGAAAGCGGCGATTTCTCCATTGAAGCCGGCGACAGTACAGCCAACCTGCCGCTGAAAGCAACCGTGAAAGTGGAATCCACGGTTCGGCTGCCGCATCATTTTGACCTGGACAGCATCTATATGGATATCCTGGCGGATCCCAAGGGCCGGGAAGTTTTCGGGCCGATGATCAGCAAGGCTTTTGCTGTACTTGGCACGGAGGAAGAGCCAACTTCCGAAGCTGCCGGCGAAGCGATTTCGGACGAAATGAGTACGGCGATGCTGAACTATATGCCAATCCGCGGCGCGCTCAGCTTCGGCGGCGGCATTCCGGAAGAACAAATGGCCGAATTGCTCCGCAGAATCAATGAATAAACGCGTCAGACAGGAACCGGAAGGGCAGCGGAATGAACCGCTGCCCTGATTCAAGACGGAAAAACCCGTGCAAGGAAGCAGAACCCCGGGACGAATGACCAGGATGGCAGGAGGTTATATTGTGAAAAAGCAAACCCTGAACGGAGAATGGACACTCAGCATTCCCGGAAGTGCGTTTCCGGAAACACCGGCCGCGGTTCCTGGTTCGGTGTACCATGACCTGCTGCAGGCAGGACTGATTCCCGATCCGTTTTACCTCGACAACGAAGACAGCGCGCTGAAAATCATGGAGTATGATTTTGTTTATTCCCGCTCCTTTGATGCGGCGCCGGAACTCCTGTGCAGCGATGCGGTTTTCCTTCGCTGCCACGGACTGGACACGCTGGCTTCCATCGAGGTCAACGGCAGGCTTGCCGGCCGGGCAGACAATATGCACAGGACCTGGGAATATGATGTGAAGGCTTTGCTGCACGAAGGCAGCAATACCATCCGGGTCACCCTGTTTTCGCCGACAAAGTATATCCGGGCAGCCTATGCGGAAAAACCGCTGGAAGGCTCCTCTGATGCCATGAGGGGGTTTCCCTACCTGAGGAAAGCCCACTGCATGTTCGGCTGGGATTGGGGTCCCCATCTGCCGGATGCCGGCATCTGGCGGGATATTGAGCTGATCGGTGCAGAGAAGGCTTTGCTGAGGGATGTATATATTGCGCAGCGGCATGAAAACGGCAGGGTTACACTGGATGTGAAGCCCCATATCCGGTGCATTACGGACAGCAGGATCAGAGCTGCCGTATCCGTGACGGCACCGGACGGACAGCGTATCACGGCGGAAGGCCCCGGAAAGCTTTCGGTGGAGATTGAGCATCCGCAGCTCTGGTGGCCTTCCGGATACGGCGGACAGCCGCTGTACAGCGTGGAAGTTACGCTTTCGGATGACCGCGGGATCCTTGACACCTGGGAAAAACGGATCGGCCTCCGGACGCTCACAATCCGCCGGGAGAAAGACGAATGGGGCGAGAGCTTCTGCCATTGCGTAAACGGCGTGGACGTTTTTGCCATGGGCGCGGATTATATTCCGGAGGACAACCTCCTGCCGCGCGTGAACAAAGAGCGGACAAGGCGGCTGCTGGAAGATGCGAAAGCGGCCCACATGAATACGGTTCGCGTTTGGGGCGGCGGCTATTATCCGGAAGATTATTTCTATGATTTATGCGATGAACTGGGCCTGATGGTCTGGCAGGATTTTATGTTTGCCTGCGCATCATATGACCTGACCGAAGCGTTTGAGGAAAATGTCAAAGCTGAGTTCAGGGACAATATCCGGCGCCTGCGGCACCATGCATCCCTGGCGTTATGGTGCGGCAACAATGAGATTGAATCGTTTGTGCCCAGCGGCATCTGGGCCAAAGAGAAAAAACTGATTGCGGATTATATCAAGCTGTATGAATATATCCTGCCGAAGATCGTGAAGGAAGAAGATCCCGGTACTTTCTACTGGCCCTCCAGCCCTTCCTCCGGGGGAAGCTTTGATGAACCCGGGGACGAGAACCGGGGTGACTGCCATTACTGGGACGTATGGCACGGACTGAAGCCGTTTACAGATTACCGGAACCACCTGTTCCGTTACGCCAGTGAATTCGGATTCCAATCGTTTCCGTGCATGGCTACGATAGAAAGCTTTACCAGGCCTGAAGACCGGAATGTATTTTCCTACGTCATGGAAAAACACCAGCGGAATGCCAGCGCCAACGGAAAGATTGCCGAATACCTTTCCCAGACATATCTTTATCCATCTTCATTCGATCTGTTCGTTTATGCCTCGCAGCTGCTGCAGGCGCAGGCTATGCAGTACGGTGTGGAGCACTGGCGGCGGCACAGGGGGCGCTGCATGGGTGCGCTCGTATGGCAGCTGAACGACTGCTGGCCGGTGACAAGCTGGGCCAGCATAGACTACTTCGGGCGCTGGAAAGCCCTGCATTATTACGAAAAACGCTTTTTTGCACCGGTGCTCGTATCCTGTGAAGAAGAGGGAACGCTGACCCAGAATACCAATGTGAATGCGGAACCGATCCAACCGCTGAAAAAAACAGCACGATTTAATGTGTCCAACGAAACAAGGTCTTCATTCAGCGGATCGATCCACTGGAGTTTGCGTACGGCGGACGCGTCTGTGCTCCGGGAAGGCCGGTTCCCGGTAACTGTGCCGGCCCTGTCGGCCGCCTGGACAGAAAAACTGGATTTTTCCGACCAGGATACTTACGGCAGCTATGTCGCTTATTCCCTGGAAGACGGGCAAAACGAAACAATCGGCAGCGGTACGGTGCTGTTTTGCGCACCGAAGCATTTCCGCTTTGGCGATCCGAAGCTGGAAGCATATCCGGACGGCGATGGGATCGTCGTCACTGCGAAAGCTTATGCGCGCAGCGTGGAGGTCCGGTGCGGCCCGGATGTCCTGCTCGAAGACAATTTCTTTGATATGAATGCGGGAACCCGCCGGATCCGCGTGCTGCGCGGATCCGCGGATAAGGTTTCTGTCCGCAGTGTTTATGATATCCGGTAACGACAGGCCTGGACGGACCGGAGAAAGGGGGAGGAATTGCAGGCGGGATTTCCGGCAGGCTTCCGGGCTCCCATATGACTGCCTTACGGTCAGCGTACGATCCGGTACAATTCGTAGCTGCCGGGAACAGCCGGAAGTTCAAAGACGGTTTCCCCGCCGCGGCTATAAAGCGGTTCAATCCGAACGGGCTTCCCTGTACGGAAATCCTTCCGGACAGGCATTTCCAGCGCCGCGGCTTCCCCGCTGACGTGCAGGTACACCGTGGAAGGCTGTGCCTGGGAAGTGACGTAAGGATAGATAATCAGGGTATCGTTGTCATAAGGGAAGAGGCTGATGCCGGCCCTGCATTCCAGATAGGCGCCTGTGTTGAATTCCCTGCGGATCCGTGTCAGCGCCCTGCCGGGCATTTTGTAAAAATCCGGGAAAGAATCCGGAACGGCAAGGGTCCACATCTGCCCTTTGCCGTAGGTATCCTTCAGCAGGATCCCAAAGCTCTCCTCTGTATCCGCGACCTTGACGACAGCCCAGGTGGCGTTGTTCCGGAATTCGCAGACCGGGATGCCGATGCTGTCTGTTCCGGTCGGATATTCCACTCCGCGGCGCCCTGCGTTCTCAACCCGGTAATGGCGTCCGCAGATCCGCCGCCCGGTAAAGCGGATGGATGTCATTCGCTGAATCCCCCGGTCCATTGCAGCTTCCAGGAACCCGCTGGTGACGAGGGCTTTTCCGCCTTCCGCCACAAATTTCTCAAGCTTGTCCACGACATCGGGGTCACAGGCGGAGGAACGTGTCAGCAGGATAGCGTCAGCCTGCCCGGGCCAGTACGGCGTCAGCATGACAGGCAGGCCGCACATGCCCAGGAAATCCTGTACATTGTCTTCGCCCTGGCAGTTATCCGGCAGGTAGCAAAGGATACCGGCCGGATTCCCGCAATGGTCAAGGACGGCATCCAGCTTGTCCAGATGATAGCCCAGCGGAGGGATGAATGCGTTGTCTGCAAGGGCCTGGAAGCAGAACATCATCAGTTCCTTCGGCTTCGAAAAAGCCGTCAGGTACGCCTGCTCCAGGTACTGTTCCGTAATCCGCAGGTCGAAGGGATCAAACCAGCCGCCGCCGTTATGGCCGGGCCACATGGCTTCAAAATAGGTCATCAGGGAATAACTCAGGTATCGGGGAAGGTGCTGGTCCGTTGTGACCGTATCGCGTGCTTCGGTGCCTGTATAAATCCGGTCGAACAGTTTCCGCTGGGCGGCAGGATTATAGCCTGTTTCCTGGTAGCTTTCCGCCCAGTTGGGATACTTGATGGTGATGCGGCAGTTGGGATTGGCAGCTTTCGCCGGGGCGATAATATCGTCCCGGCTGACTTTTTCCATCAGGGAAAGGCGGTATTCCTTCCAGCTTCCGTCGGTAATGCCCCGTGTGGCATTAAAGCTGTCGCGGCCCCTGCGGCAGGCTTCGCACGTGCAGTTTGTGAAGAAAAAATCGTCGATGATGAATTCGTTGAAATGCTTTCCCAGGAAGGTACAGACATCGCGGAGCCGGGCCAGCATCTTTTCATCGTTGTAGCAGAAAGTATCAAACAGGCGCTGTTTCGGCTCGTCCCCTTCGGGCGTGGAAATCGTTGTGGTCAGACCGCCGGCAACCTCGACGCCGTGGGCTTCAAAAACCTCCCTGCAAAGGCCCACATGCTCCTCGTCCGCCATGACGCCGCCGCGGAAAGGCTCCAGGTATACTTTGTCCACCCGCATATATTTCTCAAAGAACGCAAGATCCGCTTCCAGTTTTTCCTTTTCAGCCCGGGCTGTTCCCTGGGCGACAAAATAGTACACGAGCCTGAAATTCCTGTAATTACCCATGGCAGAAACCCTCCTGTTTTGTTTTGACTGTTTTTGTGGGAATTATATCACGGCAGGCCGGCAAAGGCCATGCTTTTTCCCAGATAAAGGGAATGCTTCGGAGGAACGCGAGAGCCTTGTAGAAAAAAATGGAATGTGTTATTGTATGGATACAAATGGATCCGGAAAAGCCGGTTGGCATGGCTGTCAGCAGCTGAATAAGGAGGAGCCGCAGATGCGAAAACTACTGTCCCTGTTTTTGGTATTGACGATGATCCCGGCGGTACTGCCCGGCGCAGCCGCAGAACCGTATACGCTTGATATCTGGTGGGTCGGCAACGGGGCTGTTCCGGAGGTCCAGGAAGGCGTTGAAAAAGCGATCAATGAATACATCGAACCGCTGATTGATGCGCATGTTTCCTTCCATATCGTTCCATGGGACGACTGGAAGACGGAGGTTGTGGACGTTCTGACCGACAAGGCGAAGCGGAAGGAAACCAAGATGGACCTGGTTTTCACCGCGGACTGGGAATACTACAGCGACCTGCAGGAGGCAAAAGCGCTGCTGAACCTGGAAGGCGAGCTGGAAGACCTGCTGGGGAAGGGAATGGACCTGCGGGGAACCCTGAGCGATTCCTTCTGGAACGGCATCAAAATCAACGGCGGTATTTACGGCGTCCCGACAAACAAGGAGCTGTGTGTTCCGCAGGGCTTTATTGTGAACAGGACCGCGGCGGAAGCCATCGGTTGGGATTATGAAAATACGGAGATCACCTGTACGGCGGACCTGGAGCCCTGGCTTGCAAAGTATAAGGAGAAGTATCCGGCCCGCTATCCGTACCTGATGGATATGAACCCCGCGGGACGCTGGGTGGACGAACCCTGGATCAATGACTGGTCCGGTCTGGAGCAGAATTCGCTGACCATGAAGATGGCGAAGAACGGGGACGGCGAATATGACGAGACAGTCTACAGCATCTTTGAAACACCGGAGGAAGAGGAACATATCCGCCTGATGTACGATTGGGTTCAGAAGGGATATATCAGCCCGATGAACATCAGCCTGGACAAGTCCCACGCGGAGGAAATCTTTGGCAGCGGGGACTTCCTGGTGTTTACCCAGCCGCTGAAGGGCAATAATACCAAAGCGGTGGAAATGTACACTTCCTGCCACAGAAAACAGCATGATGATTTTGAGGTCGGGGAGATCATCATGCAGCCGAAGTATATCGTGACAGCCCATACTGCGGGATCGATGTTTGCGATTCCGACGGCGGACTGCGATCCGGACAAAGCAATCCGCTTCCTGTACCTGATGCATACCGATGAAACGCTGGTGAACCTGATGCTCTTCGGCACGGAGGGCGAAAATTATACAAAGCTCGACGGGAAAAGGGTGGAGCTGAACCCGGACGCGGCATGGTACAATATGCACGCGGGCGCATGGACCGTCGGGGATGTCCGGCTGCAGTATGTGCTGGAGAACGAGGATCCGGAGAAGAACGATAAGCTGATCGAATACGCAAAGGATGCGACAGAGACATGCTGCCTGGGTTTCCGGTTCAACAAGAAGCTCAAGGCGCTGCGGGAAACGGTCGCGGCTGTGGATGCGGTAGTCGGGCAGTTTGCGGATCCGCTGCTGTGCGGCATTGTTGATCCGGACGATCCGGAAAAGGGCATCGGGGCATTCAGGGAAGCCCTGCGGGAAGCCGGAATCGACACCTTGCGGGAAGCAGCCCAGAAACAGTATGAAGACTGGAAGAACGCCCAGAAATAAAAGGGCCCGAAAACATGTTTCCGGAAACGGCGCCGGCTGTTTCCGGAGTTCTTTTGTTCGCTTGAAAAGCGGCAGGTGAGGGGATACAATAGCAGGAGGAATAACGGAAAAGGCGGGGGCACGAATGGCGCGTACGGCTTATTGCAAACGGTGCGGGAAAGAAGTGGACGCAGGGGAAATCTGCCCTTTCTGCGGAACCCGGCTGGGAAAGAACGCGGCCCATGCCGCCTGGTGCGTGGAACGCACGCCGGTGAAGGACTGGATGTACTGGAACAGCATCATGCGGCTGCTGCTGCCCGGCACGCTGGCGATCCTGGTGCTGGTGCTGCTGCCGGAATGGATTTCCGGCGGGATCGGTGCGGTGGAGAGGCTGCTGTCTTCCGCGTTTCCCGCAGTGCTCGGCATCCTGCTGCTTGCGGTGCTGGCCATGCTGCTCCTGATCCTGCTTGCGCAGGGCAGGGAATTGTCCGATTTTGTCGTGGATAACAGGGGAATCCAGGAAACAAGGTACCTTCCGGATCCGACGCCGCTGAAACTCCTGCTGCGCCTGAAATCGCCGAAGCTTCCGGAAGCGGGGGCTTCACAGGTGGTCAGGCTTGGGGAACGCCGGATTGCATGGAAGGATGTCAGCCGGGTGCAGCTCTGGCCGGAGAAATGCATGGTCCTTTTCTATGCGCCGTCCTGGTGGCTTCGGATTCCTGTGGTCTGTACCCCTTTCACGTGGCAGGACACGATGGAGTATATCCGGGAAAAGCTTGGCAAAAAAAAGAAAGTGAAGCTGCCGCAATCGCTGACGGTGCAGGCGCCGGCTGCCGCCCGGCACAGGAAAGCGGAGGCGCCGGTATGGGAGGAGCCGGAGGCGGAACAGACAGTCATGGAGGCGCTTCCGGAAGCGGAAGAGGTGCCGGAAACGCCGGAAGAGACGGAAAGCAGCGGGTCGGAACCCTTGACATAGCAAGGGTTACCCGGTAAAATAATATAGATGTCCTGTACCTTTCTGTATGGGAATTCCGCTGATGCCTTGCGGCAGAGGAAGGAGGAAAGAGCCTTCAGGCTCTGAAACAGCATGAAGAAATGCATTTTGCCCGGTCTGGTGCTTGCGCTGGTGCTTGCACTGGTTTTCACGGTTTCGGCGATTGCTGACAGCCAGCTGGAGATCAAGGGGGACCTGCCGGGAGGGAATACATTTACCGGGCCGGAAGCGGTAACGGTGAGCATCGATGTGCGCAATGCCGGTGATGCAGAAATGCCCGGGCCGGTAAAGCTGTACTATCCGAATATGGAACAGGTCGAGGAATTCGGTGCGCCGGTCCTTGCAGCGGGCAGCAGCAGGAACTGGGAGGGCACCTGGAATGTTACCCAGCAAGAGCTGGAAGCCGGCGTGATAGACTTCTATGTATTGTTCCCCGTGAAGAATGAACAGACCGGTGAACTGGAAAACAAGGCCAAGCGCCTGCGCTTCACCGTGAATTATTCCGGCGCGGAGCCGGAGCTGACCATTACCCGGTCCTTCCTGCCCGCAGTTGCACAGAAGAACCAGGAAGTCACCGTTATTTATGAGGTTGCGAACACCGGCACAGCGGACGTGACCAACGTAACCATCAAGGAAAATGACTCCGTCTCCACGACAGCCGGGGCGATCAAGAGCATCGCGGCCGGGGAAACGAAGAAGTATGTATTTACCGCAAAGATGGGGACAAAGGACCTGACGAGTGAGGCGACTGTCACCTACAAATCCGGCGGGAAAAGCTACAATACCAAGGTGGAAGCGGCAACCATCAAATACGGCACCATGGACCTGAGCGCGACGCTGACAGCGGACAAAAAGGGCGGTGCCCCCGGTGACACGGTGAAGCTGTCACTGAGGCTGAAGAACTCCGGCAAGAAGGATATTACCAACATCACAGTGACAGATGAGACCCTGGGGACTGTGTTCAGCGGTGAAATGGTTCGCGCCGGCGAGACAGTAACCCTGGAAAAAGATATGACCGTTACACAGACTGCGGACCTGCAGTTCGTGGTGAAGGCTGACGGCGGTGACGGCGCTGCAATCGAAACGGCGACGGGCAGGGTTCACGTGGTGGCGACGGATCCTACGAAACAGGTTGTGCTGAGCGTGGAAGCCACAGCCGACCGGAACGAGGTATATGTAATTCCCGGCGGGATTGTCCGGTTCACAATCACTGTCCGCAACGAGAGTGCCGTCGAAGTCAAGAACATTTCGGTCAAGGCAGTGGAGCGCGAAGTTTATTTCTTCGATTCGATTCCTTCGGGAGAGAGCCGCACTGTAACCCGGGACATGGAGATCAGCATGGCCGGGACCTTCCAGTTTACGGCCAATGCGAAGGATGAGCTGGGCCAGACGGTGACGTTTGCCAGCAACACGATTCCGATTGCATACGCGCCGCCTACCCCGGTGCCGACGGAAGCGCCGCTTGTGACGCCGCCCGCCCCGGCGACAATGGCCATGCCTGTTGAGACAACTGCGCCGCAGTGGATCAGCCAGGCAGAGAACGCAGCGGATACAGCCAAGTGGATCTTCGCCGGAATTGCCGGCGTGCTTGGGGTGCTGCTGCTGATCGGCGCTGTGCGCAGGGGACACAGCAGGAGCCAGTCCAACAAAGCGATGGATCATCTTGAAGGTGCTAACTACCGCGATTACAGCATTGCTCCCAAGCACAGGAAGCGGAACGAAGTGATCAGCGGTGAAGAAGAAGCGGCGAAGGAGCAGGAACCGGCAGCTGCTCCGGAAGAACCCGCGCAACCGGAAGGAAACAGTGAGCTGATGGCTGAAACGCTCAGGCGGCTGTACGATGAATCTGCGGAGGGTACGGCCGATAAAGCGGCAGATGCCGTAGAAAGCGTTGCGGAAGAAGCGGCAAAGGCCGTTGAGGAAACGGCAGAAGCGGTGAAGGAAGAAGCCGGGCAGGCGGCGCAGAGCATGCTGGAAGCTTCCAGGCGCCGCAGGACAAAACGGTCCTGACATACAGCTGAAGGATATACAGGGAAGATCCCGCAGGAATGTAATTCCCGCGGGATTTTTCGAAACCGGGGCGGAGGAATCCGCAGAAAGAGGACGGAAGACATGAAAAATCACTGCCGCAGGATTGCGGTGCTATGCCTGGCGCTGGTGATGATCCTTGCAGCGGCCGTACCGGCCGCTGCCGGCGCGGAGGCATTGCAGGAATGCCACAGGGTGAAGAATTCCTGCAAGGAAACAAAGGCAAAAAACAAATCTGTGGTCAAGCTGTGGCATATCGAGACGGTACGGGAGGAAGTAAACCGGGAAATCAACGGGATCGCTGAGGCGTGGGCAGAGGAACTGGGAAGCAGCCTGCCGGACGCAAAAAATACCGGGGACGGAAACAGCCGCCTGGACGTGGAAATCCGCTACAGCCGGACAGGACTGGCGTGGATGAGCTTCATGGTGCAGGCAAGGACAATTTATCACCGGGAGCTGACAGCACAGCGGTTTACGACGCGGACATATGACATGCAGACCGGCTTTCCGGTCACGATGGACCTGATCTTCGGGGACGAACCGGAAACCTGGGATTTCCTGGCAGGCAGGGTGCGTGAAACGCTGAAGGGATACTGGCCGGAAGAAGAACCCGACCCGGAAACCCTGGAGAAGCTTTGTACGCGGGAAGCCCTGACGAAGGCGGACTTTACGCTGCACGGCATGTCGCTGGTGCTGCATTATCCGGCATCCGCGCTGTATGAAGGCAGGAATACCCTGATGGAAGTCACGTTCTTTTATCCGGAGATCCGCAGCATGATGAACGAGCGGGCGATGGAGGAAACGGACAACCTGCGGTATTACAATACGGTTGCCCTGACTTTTGACGACGGCCCGAAACCGGCGAACAGCCCCAAAGTGCTTGACGCACTGATGGAAAAAGGCATCCGCGCGACATTCTTCTGCATCGGGAACCTTGTCGGCGCGCATACATGGGTTGTGCAGCGGGAGCATGATGAAGGCCACGCCGTAGCCTCACATAACTGGAGCCACAGCGATGTACGCAAGCTGACCATTACCACGATGCGGGCCATGCCGGAAAAAGTAAACCAGGCGATGGTTAAGGCAATCGGCATTCCGGTGCGTTACAACCGGGTGCCCGGCGGGCTGTATCCTTCCATGGTGAGGGCAAAAGTTGACTGGGCATTTATCCAGTGGAGCCTGGACACTTACGACTGGCGGGACAGGACGCCGGCCCAGGTGCTCAGCAAGGTGAAAAAGAAAATTGCGGACGGGGATATTATCCTGTGCCACGACATCAAGAAGTATGCACCAGACAACACCAGGAAGATCGTCAACTACCTGGAGGAGCAGGGATATATGTTCCTGACGGTGGATGAGCTGCTGGCGAAGGACGGTGTCGCCGTTGAGTCCGGGCAGGTATACTTCCGCTGCGCAGACGGCGTGACGACCAAGAAGCCCGGAGGGACATAAAGCAACCTGCAGCACGTAATCTGAAAAACCGGACCGGATCTGCCATAAACTGGCAGATCCGCTTTTTGTGTTGCGCATGCAGGGATGGAAATGATATAATATCCTGTATTTGTGTGTCCGCCTCCGGGCGGGCATAACCCCCTGAAGGAGCTTATTATGCTTGATTTTCTGAAGAAGATGATGGGCATCGGAAACGAAGCGCAGCTCAAGAAGCTGAAAAAGCCGGTTGACGATGTCATGGCGCTGGAAGACGCGTACAGGAAACTGACGGATGAACAGCTGCAGGCCAAAACCGCGGAATTCCGCGCACGGCTGCAGAAGGGTGAGACGGAGGACGATATCCTTCCGGAAGCATTTGCAACAGTACGCGAGGCGGCGGACCGCGTGCTCGGCATGCGGCCTTACCGGGTGCAGGTACTGGGCGGCATTGTGCTGCACCAGGGCCGGATCGCAGAAATGAAAACCGGTGAAGGCAAAACCCTGGTTTCGACCATGCCGGCATACCTGAATGCACTGCGCGGCGAGGGTGTCCATATCGTGACGGTGAACGATTACCTTGCCCGGCGCGACAGTGAGTGGATGGGAAAGGTGCACCGTTTCCTGGGCCTGAGCGTCGGCCTGATTGTACATGACCTGGAACCGCAGGAGCGCCGGGAAGCATACGCATGCGATATCACCTACGGAACGAACAATGAACTGGGGTTCGACTACCTGCGCGACAACATGGTGATCCGCCGCGGGGACCTGGTGCAGCGGGGCCATGCGTTTGCCATCGTGGATGAGGTTGACTCCATCCTGATCGATGAAGCCAGGACTCCGCTGATCATTTCCGGCCAGGGAGAGAAGAGCACGGAAATGTACGACCGGGTGGATACGGTGGTTCGCACCATGCACAATGGCGTACATTTTGAGGTGGATGAGAAGAAAAAGGCCGTTACGCTGACGGACGAAGGTGCGCGCAAGGTCGAAGCTGCCTTTGGAATTGAAAACCTGAACGATCCCGAGAACAGCGAACTGAACCACCATGTGAACTGTGCGCTGCGCGCCGAGTTCATCATGAAACGCGATGTGGATTACGTGGTCCAGAACGGCCAGGTCGTCATCGTGGATGAATTCACGGGGCGCCTGATGATCGGCCGCCGTTATTCCGAAGGCCTGCACCAGGCAATTGAAGCCAAGGAACACGTGAAAGTGGAACGGGAAAGCAAGACGCTGGCTACGATCACTTTCCAGAATTACTTCCGTATGTACCGGAAACTGAGCGGTATGACGGGTACTGCGAAAACCGAAGAGGCAGAGTTCCAGGGCATCTATTCCCTGGATGTTGTGGAGATCCCGACGAACAGGCCGAACATCCGCAATGACCTGGAAGACATGGTTTACAAGAATAAGAACGCCAAATTCAACGCAGTGCTCGAAAGCATCCAGGAGCGCCACGCCACAGGGCAGCCCTTGCTGGTCGGCACGATCAGCGTCGAAGTCAGCGAGATGCTCAGCGGCATGCTGAAAAAGCGCGGTATACCCCATGAGGTACTGAACGCCAAGAACCACGCAAAGGAAGCTGAGATTGTTGCGCAGGCCGGACACTGGGGCGCCGTGACGATTGCGACGAATATGGCCGGCCGCGGTACGGACATTCTGCTGGGCGGCAATCCCGAGTTTATGGCCCGCAAAGCACTGCGCCAGGAAAACCAGGAACTGGATGACGAGGTGATCGAGGAGGCTGTCGGCCACAGCGAACACGTCAGTGAGGAAGTACTGGCTGTAAGGCAGCGGTATAACGAGCTGTATTCGAAGTTCAAAGCGGAGACGGACGCAGAACATGAACGCGTGCTGAAAACAGGCGGACTGCATATCATCGGTACGGAACGGCATGAGAGCCGCCGGATCGACAATCAGCTGCGCGGCCGCAGCGGACGCCAGGGGGACCCGGGATCGACCCAGTTCTTCATCAGCCTGGAAGATGACCTGATGCGCCTGTTCGGCAGCGAACGGATCGGTGCGATGGTCGACCGCCTCGGCCTGAAAGACGATGAACCGCTGACAGCGGGGCTGCTGACGAAGCAGATCGAAAGCGCCCAGAAACGCATTGAGGGGCGGAATTTTGAAGCCCGCAAACATGTGCTTGAATACGACAACGTCATGAACCGGCAGCGTGAAGTCATCTACGGGCAGCGGCGCCGGGTGCTCATGGGCGAGGATGTGAAGGACAGCATCATCCGGATGGCTGACCATGTGATCGATTTTGCAGCCGGCCGCTGGATGAACGGGGAAGACCCGCAGGAATGGGAATGGCGGGAAGCCGTCAACTACCTTGAGAACCTGTGCAACCATCACGGGGCGCTTGAGGAAAAACGCGCGGAGGCAAACGGCGGGGAAGACCGCGAAGCCTTTATTGAGGCGCTGAAGGAAGACGCGAGGGCTTTCTACGCTGAACGCGAAAAGATGATGGAAGAGCTTCGGGTGGATATGCGCGAAGTCGAGCGCGTGATGCTGCTGCGGAGTGTGGATTCCCGATGGATGGATCATATCGATGCCATGGACCAGCTGCGGGACGGTATCGGATACCGTGCGTACAGCGGTAAGAATCCTGTGACGGAATACCAGATCGAAGCATCGCATATGTTTGAGGAACTGAACCACCTGATCCGCGAGGATACGGTGCGCCGGGTATACCAGACAAAGGTGCAGGTCACGCCGGAGCGGGTCCAGACAGCCAAACCCACGGAGGCCAGGCTGGCAGGGGACGGCCCGCGTCAGCCGAGGCGGGTGAAGCCTTCCCAGAAGGTGGGAAGGAACGATCCCTGCCCCTGCGGAAGCGGAAAGAAATACAAAAACTGCTGCATGCTCAAGGAACAGCCTTAGCAGACATCGGCAGGCAGTTGGCGGACAGTTGATTTGAACAGAGAGTAGGAGTATGGATTATGCTGGAACTTGAACAATACGCCCAGGATATTGCGGGAATCCGCAAGAGTATACTGGCAGCCGGCGAAGCCCTGCATATCGATCATATGCGCGAGCAGATCGATGAGCTGACGGAAGAAATGAACCAGCCGGAATTCTGGAACGATACAGAACGGTCCACCCGTGTCAACCAGAAGCTGGGCCACCTGAAGAACAAGCTGGAGCACTATGAAGGGCTGCTGGCTTCTGCCGACGATATCGATACGATGATGGAGCTGGCAAAGGAAGAGAATGACGAGGAAATGGTGCAGGAGGTCGGTACGGAGCTGGCCAGCCTGAAAGAAAAGGCAGAGGCGCTGGAGCTGGAGACGCTGATGCGCGGCGATTATGATGACAGTGACGCTGTGCTGAGCCTCCATGCTGGCGCCGGCGGAACCGAAGCCCAGGACTGGACGCAGATGCTGTACCGGATGTATACCCGGTATTGCGAACGGATGGGCTTTGAAGTAAAACTGCTTGACCTGCTGGACGGCGACGAGGCGGGCATCAAGAGCGTAACTTTTGAAGTCAGCGGTGACCATGCCTACGGCTATCTCCGCGGGGAGAAGGGCGTGCACCGGCTCGTGCGCATCAGCCCGTTCGACGCCAACGCGCGCCGGCACACAAGCTTTTCCAGCCTGGATGTTGCACCGATCCTGGATGATGACAACAGCGAAATTGAAGTCGACATGAAGTATGTGCGGGTGGACACCTACCATTCCAGCGGCGCCGGCGGGCAGAACGTCAACAAGACCAGTTCCGCCGTCCGCATGACATACGTCAAGGATGACGTGACGATTGTAGTAGCCTGCCAGACGGAACGCGACCAGGTGCAAAACCGCGCGACATGCCTGAAAATGCTGAAAGCAAGGCTGCTGGAACTGCGGGAACGTGAAAAGGAACAGCAGATGGCGGATATCAAGGGCGAGATGAAGAAGATCGAATGGGGCAGCCAGATCCGTTCCTATGTTTTCCAGCCGTATACGATGGTGAAGGACCACAGGACAAATTACGAGAGCGGCAATATCGACGACGTCATGAACGGCAACCTTGAAGGGTTTGTGACGGCGTACCTGAAGATGCAGTAATCCGATACCGCCCCCGGGCGGCCGGACAGGACGGAGGCCGGAAGTGAAAAAGTACAGCAGGGCTGCCGGTGCGCTGGCAGCATGCATGCTGATTCTGTGCTGGATCACCGCGGTGATCCGCTGGATCGCTGGCGACGGCGGACTGATGGCTGCAGAAATGCTGCGGAATGCGCCGCCGGAGGAAACGGGAATTCCGGCGGAGGAGTATCCGGCAATGGGTGCGCTGACGGCGGCCTTCCTGACAGGAACAGGCCGCTTTCAGTTTGCGCGCGCCGGGGAAAACGGCGAGGAAATCCTGTATTTCCATGACTATGAGGAAGCCCATATGAAGGACGTGCGGGATCTGGTCCGGCTGGGCACAGGCATAATGTCGGTCAGCTTTGCGGCTGCGGCGGTGCTGACAGCGGCGGGGATCCTGCTCCTGGACAGGGAGCGGTTCTGCCGGGGAATCCTGACGGGACTGCGGATCATGCTGGGGATATGCTCCATCCTGCTTGTATGGGCCCTGGCCGATTTTGACGGGCTGTTTGTCACCTTCCACCGGGCGGCGTTTACGAACGACGGATGGCTGCTGAATCCGCGGACAGATCTGCTGATCCGGCTGATGCCGCAGCGCTTTTTTATCAGCCTGGGTATCCGGGGCGCCATGCGGGCGCTGCTGATGCCGGCAGCACTGGAAATTGCCGCGCGCTGGGGAATCCACACAATGAGGAGAAAGAACAGGAAATGACTTATTTGGAAACCGCCCGCCGGAGGACGGAAGAGCTGGCAAAACAGGAGAAGGTCCGGATTCTGTCGCTGGAGACCAGCTGCGATGAGACGGCTGCGGCGGTGATCGAAAACGGCCGGGTGATCCTGAGCAATGTGGTGTTCAGCCAGATTGACCTGCATGAGCTGTACGGAGGCGTGGTTCCGGAAATTGCGAGCCGGGCGCATATGGAAGCGTGCGACAGGGTGATCGACCAGGCGCTGCGGGAAGCCGGCATGAAGATGGAAGAAATTGACGCCATGGCGGTAACCAAAGGGCCCGGCCTGGTAGGCGCGCTGCTGACCGGCGTAAACTGTATGAAAGGGCTGGCATTCGCGGCCGGGAAGCCGCTCGTGGGTGTGAACCATATTGAAGGGCACGTGAGCGCCAATTACCTTTCACATCCGGAACTGGAGCCGCCGTTCCTGTGCCTTGTGGTTTCCGGGGGACACAGCCACCTGGTGAAGGTTGAGGATTACGGTGTTTACCGCCTGATCGGGCAAACTGCCGACGATGCGGCAGGCGAGGCTTTTGACAAAGCCGCCCGCGTACTGGGGCTTCCGTATCCGGGCGGGCCGCGGATGGATGCCCTGGCGGAGGAAGGGGACCCGGAGGCGTTCGTCCTGCCGAAACCAAAGACGGCGGGGGCGTATGACTACAGCTTCAGCGGGCTGAAGACGGCGTTCATTAACATTGTCCACGGACTGGAACAGCGCAATGCACCGCTGCCGAAAGCTGATCTTGCAGCCAGCTTCCGCAGGGCGGTATGCACAGAGCTGATGGAAAAGGCGGAGCTGCTGCTGAAGAACGAACGGACGGATGCTTTCGCGCTGGCCGGCGGAGTGTCCGCCAATCGGGAGCTGCGCCGCATGGCAGCGGAAATGTGCAAACGAAGGAACGTAAAACTGTTCATGCCGGATATCCCGCTTTGCACAGACAACGGCGCGATGATCGGCAGTGCTGCTTATTACCGCCTCATGCGGGGTGAGATTGCTGCGCTGAACATGAATGCCGAGCCGGCACTCAGGCTGGTGAACAGCTGACGGGACGGACCGCGAATACGGTGTGTTATACCGTGCGGCGGAGATTGCGGTGTTTTGCCAAGGGACAGGGCGGAAACAGGGCACTTGCCGAACGCAACGCTGCATATGAAGACTTACAATAAAAAGGGAACAGTGCATGAACGAGTATCTGGAAATCAGGGGCGCACGTGAGCATAACCTGAAAAACATCAATGTAAAAATACCGCGCGACAAGCTGACGGTGATTACGGGCCTGAGCGGGAGCGGAAAGAGTTCACTGGCCTTTGATACGATTTATGCCGAAGGCCAGCGCCGTTATGTGGAGAGCCTGTCCAGCTATGCGCGGCAGTTTCTTGGGCAGATGGACAAGCCGGATGTGGACAGCATCGACGGCCTGAGCCCTGCTATTTCCATTGACCAGAAAACAACGGGACGGAATCCCAGGTCGACAGTCGGTACGGTTACGGAAATCCACGACTACCTGCGCCTGCTCTGGGCGAGGGCCGGCGTGCCGCACTGTCCGCAGTGCGGCCGGGAGATCCGGAAACAGACAGTGGACGAGATTGTGGACGCAGTCAGCGCGTGCCCGGAAGGAACGCGTATGCAGGTGCTTTCCCCGCTGGTCCGGGGCCGGAAAGGCGAACACAAGGACCTGCTGTCCGGTGCGCGGAAGAGCGGATACGTCCGTGTACGGATCGACGGCGTCATGTACGACCTTGAGGACACGCCGGAACTGGACAAAAAGAAAAAGCATACGATCGAGATCGTTGTGGACCGGCTGATCCGGAGGGAGACAAAAGAGTTTACACAGCGCCTGGCTGAAGATATCGAGGCCGCCGCCGCAAAAGGCGCAGGGCTTGTGATCGTCGACTGCTTTGACCTGGGTGAGACCCTTTACAGCATGAATTATGCCTGCCCGGACTGCGGTGTCTCCATTGAGGAACTGACGCCCCGGATGTTCTCATTCAACAGTCCTTTCGGCGCGTGCCCGGCGTGTACAGGCCTTGGAATCCGGATGGTGATGAGCCGGGAGGCTATTTTCCCGGATGAGAGGCTGAGCCTTCGGGAAGGTGCCCTGGCGGCGGTGGGGTTCAATGCGGGCGAAGACAACGGCATTGCTGCCCAGTATTTCAGTGCGATGGGCGACAGGTACGGTTTCACAATGGATACGCCAGTGGAGCAGATCAGCGCAGAAGGAATGGAAGCACTGCTGTACGGTACCGGGAATGAGAAGATCAGTATTCATTATGAGGGATCCCGCGGGATCACGAGCTACACGACCTCCTTCGAAGGAATCATTCCGACACTGGAACGCCGGTACCGGGAAACGTCATCGGATGCCATGAAGCAGATGTACGAGGAGTACATGGTCGAGGAGGTCTGTCCGGAATGCGGCGGACAGCGGCTGAAGCCGGAATCCCGTGCGGTGACAGTCGGAGGGAAGAGCCTGCCGGAAGTCAGCAATATGAGCATCCTTGACGCACGGGCTTTCTTCAGTGCACTGGAGCTGGAAGGGAACAGCCGGATTATTGCAGACCAGATCCTGAAGGAAATTGATGCCCGGCTGGGGTTCCTGAGTGACGTGGGCCTCGGATACCTGACGCTGAGCCGGGCTGCGGGGACGCTGTCCGGCGGCGAAGCGCAGCGGATCCGCCTGGCGACACAGATCGGCAGCGCGCTGATGGGCGTGCTGTATATCCTGGATGAGCCGTCCATCGGCCTTCACCAGCGGGATAACGCAAAACTGATTGCCACACTGAAAAGAATGCGGGACCTTGGCAACACGGTGATCGTCGTGGAACATGACGAGGAAACCATGCGCGCTGCGGACTGGATCGTGGATGTCGGCCCGGGGGCGGGTGCCCATGGCGGCCGGATCATTGCGGAAGGAACGGCGGAACAAATCTGTGCAAACCCTGACAGCCTCACCGGCCAGTATCTCAGCGGGAAAAGGCGGATCCCTGTTCCCCAGGTGCGGCGCAAACCATCCGGGTACCTGACGGTGCGTGGTGCGGCAGAACACAACCTTAAGCATATCAATGTGAAGATTCCCCTGGGGGTGCTGACCTGTGTAACAGGTGTCAGCGGCAGCGGAAAGAGCAGCCTGGTGAACGAAATCCTGTACAAACACCTGGCCAGGAAACTGAACCGTGCGCGGACAAAAGCCGGAAAGTTTGACAGCATAGAGGGCCTGGAGCAGCTGGACAAGATCATCATGATCGACCAGAGTCCGATCGGCAGGACGCCGCGGAGCAATCCCGCCACCTATACGGGACTGTTTGATATGATCCGGAAACTGTATGCGCTGAGCCCGGAGGCAAAGCTGCGGGGATTCAGGGAAAACCGGTTCTCTTTCAATGTAAAGGGCGGCCGGTGTGAAGCGTGCCAGGGGGATGGCATGAAGAAGATTGAGATGCACTTCCTGCCGGACCTGTACGTACCCTGCGATGTGTGCGGCGGGAAACGGTATAACCGGGAGACGCTCGAGGTTACCTGGCAGGGAAAGAATATCAGCGAAGTGCTTGATATGACCGTTGAGGAAGCGATCAGCTTTTTCGAAAACCATCCGCAGATCCTGCGGAAACTGGAAACGCTCAGCGATGTGGGCCTCGGATATATGCAGCTGGGGCAGCCTTCCACCACGCTTTCCGGCGGGGAGGCGCAGCGTGTCAAGCTGGCTACGGAACTGAGCCGGCGGGCGACAGGAAAAACGATCTATCTGCTGGATGAACCCACCACCGGGCTTCATGCAGCGGACGTGGACCGGCTGATCCAGGTGCTGCAGCGGCTGACAGACGCAGGGAATACGGTGCTGGTGATCGAGCATAACCTGGATGTGATCAAGGTTTCAGACCGGATCATCGACCTTGGACCGGAAGGCGGCGACGCAGGCGGAACGGTCGTTGCAGAAGGTACGCCGGAACAGGTTGCGGCAAACGAAGCATCTTATACGGGACAGTACCTTCGCCAGTGTATGGGGCTGCAGTGAACAGCGGGCAGTGTATGAGGAAGAACGGAGGTTCCGGGAATGAAGTGGTTCAGGATTTTTATCGGAGGAATACTGGCGGGGATCAGCATCGCCGTTGGCGGTACGGTTTTCCTCTCGCTGGAAAACAAGGTGCTCGGTGCGCTGTTCTTTACGGTCGGCCTGTTCGCGGTATGTACCTTCGGGTTCAGCCTGTATACCGGGAAGGTCTGCGCCGTATTTGACCAGGATCGGGAATATGCCCTCAGCCTGCCCGTGATCTGGCTGGGAAACCTTGCCGGTGCGGTTCTCACAGCCCTGGCGGAGAGCGCGACCCGGATCGGTCCGTCGATAGCCGAAAGGGCGCAGGCGATCTGCACGGTGAAGCTGAACGACGGAATCGTGAGCATCTTTTTCCTGTCCTTCTTCTGCAACGTGCTGATCTGGCTGGCAGTGGAGGGGTTTAAAAACAATCCGCATCCCGCCGGGAAGTACCTGAGCCTGTTTTTCGGGGTCGCCGTGTTTATCCTTTGCGGATTTGAGCACTGCGTGGCAAACATGTACTATTTTTCCATTGCCGGCATGTGGAGTTGGAAAACCCTCGGCTGGGTGCTGGTGATGACGCTCGGGAACAGCGTTGGCGGCGTTTTCTTTCCGCTGATGCGGAAGATCCAGCAGAAACAGGTGCAGAAAACCTGAAAAGCATTGAAAATACAAAGGGAAAACAGATGGTTCCTTGACGAAGGTTTTTTACCGGGTCTATGATATGAACAATTCAGAAAAGTTAAGCTTTTCCGGAATACAGAAGGAGGAAACAGCCATGAAAAAGCTCACAGCATTGATTCTTGCATTATGCCTGGTCCTGGCAGCGTCCGCTGCGCTGGCGGAAGACCTGGTCCTGAAAATCGGCCACATCGGTCCGCAGACCGGTGACGCTGCCGTGTATGGTACTGCCACTTACCGCGGCACCCAGATCGCGGCGGATGAGATTTCCGAAGCGGACAACGGTATCAAGGTCATCATCCTGAATGAGGATGACTCCCACGACCCCGAGAAGTCCAAGAACGCTTACAACAGCGTGATGGAACAGGGCGCCCAGATGATCGTCGGCACCACTACCACCGGCCCCTGCATCGAAGTCGGTGCGCTGGCCTATGAAGAGCGTGTGTTCATGCTGACGCCGTCCGCCTCCTCCACCCAGGTGACCGAGGGCAAGGACAATGTTTATCAGCTGTGCTTCACCGACCCGAACCAGGGTTCCGCTTCCGCCGCCGTTATCAACGAAAGGAAGCTGGGCACCAAGATTGCTGTCATTTACAACAATGCGGATGCGTATTCCACCGGCATCTACCAGACCTTTATTGATAAGGCCAAAGAACTGGGCCTGGAAGTCGTTTCCACCACAACCTTCACAGGAGAGACCACGGACTACTCCGTGCAGGTTGCGGCTGCGAAGGACGCCGGCGCGGACCTCGTGTTCCTGCCCATTTACTACACCCCCGCTTCCCAGATCCTGATTGCCGCCAAGAGCATTGACTACAACCCCGTATTCTTCGGCGTGGACGGCATGGACGGCATCCTGACCCTGGAAGGCTTTGACACCTCCCTGGCCGAGGGCGTCATGCTGCTGACCCCCTTCGTGGCTGATGCCAAGGACGAACGCACCCAGAACTTCGTTGCGAAGTACAATGAACTGTACAAAGAAGTGCCGAACCAGTTTGCGGCAGACGGTTATGACTGCGTCTATGCCCTGGTCGAAGCAGCGAAGATCGCCGGCGTGACCAGTGATGCCGCTGCGGAGGACATCTGCGACAATCTGATCGCTGCCATGCAGCAGCTGAAGATTACCGGCCTGACCGGCACCATGACCTGGAGTGCCAACGGTGAAGTTGACAAGGTTCCTACAGCCATGGTGATCAAGGGCGGCGAGTATGTAGGCCTGGACAACTGATCAGCCAAAGTCGGCATATCCGGCCTCGGGGTTTCCCGTGGCCGGATTTCCTGTTTTTTTCATCCACTGCAATTGATGCAGATTTTCACGCACCGCGCCTGCGCGGTGACAGGGGGGAAGACATAACATGGCATTCCTGTCCAACCTGGTTAACGGCATCAGCCTGGGCAGCATTTACGCCATTATTGCTCTTGGGTATACGATGGTGTACGGCATCGCGAAGATGCTGAATTTTGCCCACGGTGACGTGATTATGGTCGGCGCGTTCATCATTTTCTGCGGCGCGCAGTACTGGGGCCTGCCGCCGGCCGTCTGTATCCTGCTGGCGATGCTGGTGTGCACGGTGCTGGGCATGACGATCGAAAAGCTGGCATATAAACCCCTGCGGAAAGCTGCCGGCCTGGCGGTGCTGATTACCGCGATCGGCATGAGCTACCTGCTGCAGAATACGGCGCTGTTGATCTGGGGCGCGAATCCGAAGGTTTTCCCGAGCCTGTTCAAGCTGGATACTTTCCGTCTTTTTAACGGACAGCTGTCCATCAAGCCGGAAACACTGATCACCATCCTGGCGAACATCGTCATTATGGTGGCGCTGACACTGTTCATCTCCCGGACGAAGATGGGCAAAGCCATGCGCTGTGTATCTGAAGACCGGGGCGCCGCAGAACTGATGGGCATCAACGTGAACCGCACAATCTCCGTGACGTTTGCGATTGGCTCGGCCCTGGCGGCGATTGCCGGCTGGCTGCTGTGCTCTTCCTATCCCCAGCTGATGCCCACTACCGGCTCCATGCCCGGTATCAAAGCCTTTACGGCTGCGGTGTTCGGCGGGATCGGCTCTATTCCGGGCGCCATGCTGGGCGGCGTTCTGCTCGGCCTGATTGAGATCTTCGGCAAGGCGTATATTTCCACAGAGCTGGGTGATGCCATTGTGTTCGCGGTACTGATTATCGTACTGCTGGTGCGGCCGACCGGATTGCTGGGCAAACCCATCCGGGAGAAAGTGTGAGGTGGGCGGCATGAATGCAAAGAAAAAGAAACTCATTATCAGCCTTTCCACCTATGCTGTTGTGATCATCTGCTTTGTCATACTGACGGTCATGATCAACAACAAATCCATTTCCAGAACCCTGAAAGGCATGCTGATTCCGATTTGCAGCTGGATCGTCATGGCTGTCTCCCTGAACCTGGTGGTGGGTATCAGCGGTGAACTGAGCCTGGGCCACGCGGGTTTCATGTCCATTGGCGCTTTTTCCGGGATCATCGTTTCGGGCTGGCTGCTGAACGGGTTCCAGATGGCAGATACAACGCTGCGGCTGGTGATTGCGCTGATTGCCGGCGGGATTGCTGCCGGGATTGCCGGCACATTGATCGGTATTCCTGTGCTGCGGCTGCGGGGCGATTACCTGGCCATTGTGACACTGGCCTTCGGCGAGATTATCAAGAACGTCATGAACTGCGTGTATGTTTCGGTTGAGGGGACAGGCCTGAACTGGGGATTCCTGGACGCAAACATACCGGGTAAGCTGCTGCTGAACGGCCCGATGGGTGCGGTCGGCGTGGAAAAAATCTCCACATTTACCGCAGGCTTTCTCCTTGTAATGTTTGCGCTGTTCGTTGTGCAGAACCTGATCAATTCCCGGTCCGGACGGGCGATCATGGCGGCGCGGGACAACCGGATTGCCGCGGAAGCGATGGGCATCAACATCACGAAGTATAAAATGATGGCCTTTGTGACAGGCGCGGTGCTGGCCGGCATGGCGGGCGCGCTTTACGGCCTGAGCATGGCCACGCTCCTGCCGACCAAGTTCAGCTTCAATGAATCCATCAACGTTCTGGTGTTTGTCGTACTGGGCGGCATAGGCAATATTCCCGGTTCCGTTATTTCCGCTGCCGCGCTGACAATCCTCCCGGAGAAGCTTCGCTTTCTGCAGAATTACCGGATGCTGGCTTATGCGGTGCTGCTGATTCTTGTAATGCTGCTGAGCAACAACCCCCTGCTGAAGGCTATGTGGAGAAAACTGTTTTCCCGGAAGAACGGGGAGAGCGGAGAGGAGATGAGGGCATGAGCGAACAGAAGCACAGGCAGCAAACGCAGATGGTGCCCTATCCTTCCCGCGCAAGTGTTCCGGAACGGGACCTCGGATATATGCCGGTCCTGGAATGCAATCACCTGGGGATCGAATTCGGCGGCCTGAAGGCTGTGGACGATTTCAGCGTGGTGATGGGGCGGACGGAAATCGGCGGCCTGATCGGCCCGAACGGTGCCGGGAAAACGACGGTGTTCAACCTGCTGACAAAAGTATACCAGCCTACGCACGGCACCATGATGCTGGAAGGCCGGGACATGGGAAACATGACGACAGTGGATGTCAGCAAGGCTGGCATTGCCAGGACTTTCCAGAATATCCGCCTGTTCAACAACATGACGGTGGAGGAAAACGTGCGGATCGGGCTGCACAACGAGATCCGCTGCGGCATGTTCAGCGGGATCCTGCGGCTGCCGAGATACTGGAAGGCTGAAAAGGAACAGCACGAGAAAACGCTTGAGCTGCTGGATATTTTCGATATGGCAGGCATGGCGGACGAACGGGCCGGCAGCCTTCCCTACGGTGCGCAGCGCCGGCTGGAAATCGTCCGCGCCCTGGCGACGAACCCCAAGCTCCTGCTGCTGGATGAACCGGCAGCCGGTATGAACCCGCACGAAACCGAGGAACTGATGGAGAACATCATGAAGATCAGGGACCGGTTCCAGATTGCGATCCTGCTGATCGAGCATGACATGAACCTGGTGATGGGTATCTGCGAGGATATCTGTGTGCTGAACTTCGGGAAGATCATCGCCAAAGGAACGCCGGATGAGATCCAGGCAAACCCGGTGGTCATTGAAGCCTATCTGGGTAAGCGGAAGGAGGCGGAAGCATGAGCGAAACCGGAAAACTGCCGCTGCTCAAGGTGAATGATATCCATGTATACTATGGCGCGATCCACGCAATCAAGGGGATTTCGCTGGAAGTAAATGAGGGCGAGATCGTTACGCTGATCGGTGCCAACGGCGCCGGAAAATCCACCACGCTGAATACGATTGCCGGATTGCTCAGGCCGCGCCAGGGATCCATTGCCTTTGCCGGTATGCCGGTGGATGGAATTGCAGCGAACAAGATGGTTTACAAAGGCCTGAGCCTTTGCCCGGAAGGCCGGAGGATCTTCCAGCAGATGACTGTGAAGGAAAACCTGGAGATGGGTGCGTTCAGCCGGCCGAATGAAGAAATCGGTGCGTCCATGGAACGCGTATATGGGTTTTTCCCGCGGCTGAAGGAACGGGAAAAGCAGGTTGCAGGGACGCTGTCGGGCGGCGAGCAGCAGATGCTGGCAATGGGCAGGGCGCTGATGAGCAAACCGACGCTGATGATGCTGGACGAGCCCAGCATGGGCCTGGCACCGATCCTTGTGGAGCAGATTTTTGATATCATCCGTGAAATGAATCATGCAGGGACAACGATCCTGCTGGTGGAACAGAATGCCCAGATGGCGCTTTCCATCGCAAACCGCGCGTACGTTATGGAGACAGGACGGATTACGATGGAAGGCGACGCGGATGAACTGATGCACGACGACAATGTGCGGAAAGCGTATCTCGGAAGCTGACCGGTACGCGCGAAAGCTTGACGCGGTTTCATCCGCAATGATATAATACCTCGTATTTTACAAGATCATCCGGGAGGGGTTTACATGTCCGGTCATTCCAAATGGCATAATATCCAGGCGAAAAAGGGCAAGGCAGATGCGCAGCGCGGCGCTGTATTTACAAAGATCGGCCGCGAGATCGCGATCGCTGTCCGTGAGGGCGGGGCGAATCCCGAATCCAACGGCAAGCTGCGGGACATCATTGCCAAGGCCAAGGCGAACAATATGCCCAATGATAATATCCAGCGCTCCATCAAGAAAGCCAGCGGCGAGCTGAGCAACGTTGTGTACGAGGAAATTACATACGAAGGTTACGCGCCCGGCGGCGTGGCAGTCATCGTGGATACGATTTCCGACAACAGGAACAGGACGGCCAGCGACATACGCCACTGCTTTGCCAAGTATGGCGGCAACCTGGGGACTACCGGCTCCGTTGGTTTCATGTTTGACGAACGCGGCGTGCTTGTGATCGAGCGTGAGCCCGGCAGCGACGAGGACGAGATGATGATGATCGCGCTGGATGCCGGTGCGGAGGATGTCAAGGTGGATGAAGACGTTTACGAAATCCTGACCGCTCCGAACGATTTCAGCACCGTCCGTGAAAACCTGGAGAAACAGGGTTACACTTTCCTTTCTGCGGAGGTGCAGAAGATCCCGCAGAATACGGTTGCCGTGACGGATCCCGATACCATCCTGAAGATCCAGAAGATGCTGGATTTGCTGGAGGAAAACGACGATGTGCAGAATGTGTTCCACAACGCGGACCTGCCGGAGGAAGACGAAGAGGACGACTGATGCCCGAACGATGCGCCGCCGCTGCCCGGAGAACGGGTACGGCGGCGTTTTTATCACCGGGGAATGTTGTGCAAACCGAAATGAAAAGGGACGACAAGCAGAAAAGCAGCAGATTTGATTACGCAATGCTCGGCACGATTTTTACGCTTGCCTGGCCGACGATGCTGGAACAGCTGACACAGACGGCGGTACAGTATATCGATACGGCGATGGTGGGATCACTGGGCACACAGGCAACTGCAGCTGTCGGAGCAACAGGTACCGTAAACTGGATGATCGGCAGCATCGTTTCCGCCGTCGGGGTGGGCTTTCTTGCCTATATTGCCAGGTGCATCGGCGCCGGCCGGCAGGATGACGCCAGGAGGGCAAGCGGGCAGGCGCTTATGGCAGCGCTTGTGATTGGCACGCTCCTGACAGTACTGACCGTTTTCGCGGCAAAGCAGGTTCCGGTGTGGATGCAGGTGGATCCGGAAATCCGGGAAACCGCCTCCAGGTATTTTCTGATTATTTACCTTCCGATGCTGTTCAGGGCTGCATCCATTCTTTTCGGAACGGTGCTGCGTTCTGCAGGGGATACGAGAACGCCGATGAGGATCGGCCTGACTGTGAACGGAATCAATGTCCTGCTGAACTTCCTGCTGATTTATCCGGCCAGGACGCTGACTGTGCTGAACCTGTCCGTTCCCGTGCCCGGCGCCGGCATGGGTGTGGAAGGAGCCGCATGGGCCAGCGCTGCCTCCTTTATTTACGGCGGAGCAGCCATGACACGGGCGTTGTGGAAGCATCCGTCTGTTTCTCCCCGGGGGCAAAGGCTTCGGCCTGATCCGGAGATTCTGCGGCCGTGTTTCCGGGTTGCACTCCCAAACCTCGCCCAGCGGTTTGCCACAAGCTTTGGGTATGTGGTTTTTGCATCCATGATCAATGCGCTGGGCGGCGTGTCGACCGCCGCGCATACGATTGCGAATACTGTGGAGAGCGCGTTTTATATCCCGGGATGGGGCATGCAAACCGCTGCAGCGACCCTGAGCGGGAACGCATACGGCGCGAAGGATCATTATCGGCTGAAACGCCTCGGAAGTACAATACTGCCGCTCGAAATCGGGCTGATGATCGTTTCCGGCGGCTTGCTTTTTATTTTTGCCGAACCGCTGGTCCGGATTTTCAGCAGGGATGAAAATGTCATCCGGCTGGGGACGACAGTCCTGCGGATGGTTGCTGTATCCGAACCGTTTTACGGCGTCCCGATTGTGGTGGAAGGCCTGATGCAGGGCGTCGGAAAAACGACAGCACCTTTTGTTTACAATGTCGTTGGGATGTGGGCAATCCGCATCCTGGGCACATTTATCTGTACCAGATTGCTTGGCCTGGGCCTGGTAGCTGCCTGGGGCTGTATGATCGGGCACAATCTGCTGCTCTTCGGGCTTTTTGTATACCACTATTGTTCCGGTCGGTGGGATCCGTTTATCCGGAAGTCATAAAAGCCGGATTTCCCAGCTGTTGTGAGGAACAAACAGGATGGGAGGGAAACACTCCATGAAAAGAACAGCTGCATTCCTGGTAAACAGGAGGAGAATCCTTCTGGCTTTTTTCCTTGCGCTCGCAGCGGTTTCCCTGGTGCTTGCCGGCCGGGTCACGATCAACTATGACCTGACGGAATACCTGCCGGAAGATTCCCGCATGAAACAGGGGATGCAGCTGATGGAAGGGGAATTCGGCCCGGCTGTATCCTCGGATTTGCGGGTGATGCTGACAGGACTTTCGGAGGAAGAAAAGGCAGAGGCGTTACAGTGGTTTTCGGGCCTGGAGCAGGTTGCCTCGGTGGCGTGGGAGCCGGGAGCGGGCTATAACCGGGGTGAATATACGCTGTATGAAATTACAACGGAATATGACAGTCATTCAGCCGAAGCGTCAGCGCTGTACAGGGCGGTGCACGGGAAGTACGGCGGGGCAGGCGCCGTGACCGGCGGAAGCATCCATGAAGCCAATGTGCCGCTGCTGCCGCTGTATATCATTATTGTCGCAGTCGGCCTGGTCCTGCTGATTCTGCTGATGACGTGCAATTCATGGTTTGAGCCTGTGATCTTCCTGGTGAATATCGGGATTGCGGTCGCCGTCAACCTTGGAACGAATGTGCTTTTTGCGAGTATTTCTGAATATACGAATTCCATTGTGGGCATCATGCAGCTGGTGCTCTCCATGGATTACTCCATTATCCTGCTGAACCGCTATACACAGGAAAAAGAAAAAAACCCGGACAATCCGGCTGCCATGAAAGCTGCGATTGCCGCGGCGTTTCCGGCTGTCGCAGGCAGTTCACTGACAACCTTCGCAGGACTGCTTTGCATGGCGTTCATGCGTTTCAGGCTTGGCGCGGATATGGGGTTTGCACTGGCCAAGGGTGTTGTTGTCAGCCTCGTGTGCATCTTCACTGTCCTGCCGTCGCTGATCCTGATGAGCGACAGGTGGATCGAAAAGACCCGCAAGAAGAACCTGCATATTCCGATGAAAGCTTATTCCCGTTTTGCGGTCAGGGGCAGGTTCGCATATTTTCTCCTGTTCCTGGCGCTTTTTGCGGGGGCGTTTTTCCTCAAAAACAATACGGAAATCCAGTATATGCTGGAGATGAACAATCCGGTGGATGCGGTATTTGAAAAACGCCATTCACTTGTCCTCCTGTATGAAACAAAGGACAGCAGCCGGATCGGAGAAGTGCTGGCTCCGCTGGAAAAAGACGATAAAGTGACCGGTATGACAGGGTACTTCAATACGATCGGCAAGGCGTACCGGGCGGAGGAGATCGCGGAAATGTTCAGCGGGACAGCGCCGATGGATGCGAATATGGTTTCCATGCTGTTTCAAATGTACGCAGCCAAAACCGGTTCCGCAGGGGAGCCGGTTATGACGCTTCCCGAACTGATTTCCTTTATTCAGGAGGATGTGCTGGCAAATCCGTTTTATGCCGCGATGATCAACGAGGAAACAAAACAGCAGATTGCCGGGGCCGGGGATATGATCCGGGAGAACGCTGCAAAGCTGGAAGGCGGACATTACGGCCGGGTTATCATTACCACAGTTTATCCGGAGGATTCCCCGGAAACCCGTGATTTCATCAGGATGCTCTCGGAAAGGAGCGAAAGCCTGCTCCAGGGGCATACCTGGCTGATCGGTACCTCGGTGATGAATGATGAAATGGCAAAGACGTTCAATGATGAACTGAACCGTATTACGATCTTTTCAGCCGTGGCCATTTTCTTTGTTGTTGCGCTGACGTTCCGTTCCCTGATCATTCCGTTGATCCTGGTACCGACCGTCCAGTGCGGTATTTACCTGACCATGTCTTTTGCAGGCCTGACCGGCAGCGGCATGTATTACCTTGCGATTCTTATGGTCCAGTGCATCCTGATCGGTGCGACCATAGACTACGGGATTCTCTATACATCCTATTATCTTGAATACCGCCGGCATGCGGGCTGTTCCGAAGCCATCTGCAGCGCGTATGACGGCGCCTTGCACACTATTCTGACATCCGCCCTGATTATGATTCTTGCAGCCGGGGCACTGGGTTTCGTTTTCGCCAATCCCGCTATCGGGGAGATCTGCCTGACAATTTCCCGCGGTGCGATTTCCGCGACGCTGCTCATTATCCTGATCCTGCCCGGCGTCCTGGCGGCTGCGGACCGGTTCATCACCCGCGAAAGGCGCTAAGCACGCTGTATCAGCTGCGGAACTGATCAACGGATATGCGCGTAAGGTCCGGCCGGCGGAAACGATCCGGATTGCTTTTTTTGCCGGTGTTTTCTTTACTTTCATTGATTTTTCTGTATAATGAATTCATCTGCATGAAGTTCGCGCCGGGAGCGAAAGCACCGGACGCAAAAGAACGCAGAAATATTTTCGACGGGTATCTGGGAAGAACCCGAACGGAGGAATGCTTTATGACAAACAATACAAAGCGTACGAAGGTTGCGCGGATGACGCTGCTGGCGATGCTGGTGGCGATTTTGGTTGTACTGGCGTATGTGAATATTCCCATGCCGATGGGCCTGAGCATTACGTTCAACATGATTCCGGTGGCAATCGCAGCGATCGCCATGGGCCTGCCCGGCGGGATGATCGTGGGCGGTGCGTTCGGCCTGATCAGTTTTCTGCAGTGTTTCGGCATTTTCGGCAGCAGCGCGCTTGGCGCGGCGCTCGTGAATGTGAGCCCTGTGCTGATGTTTATCCAGCGGTTCGTTTCACGGCTGCTGGTCGGCATCCTGGCAGCACTGGTATACCGGGGCATGTGCAGGACGAAGGCACCGCTGTATGTCCGCGGAGCGGTGACCGGCTTTTCAGCGGCTTTCTTCAACACCCTGTTCTTTATGAGCCTGCTGGTGCTGTTTTTCGGAAGCACGGATAAACTGGCCGGACCGATTGCTGAGAAAGGCGTCCTCATGTATATCATCACTTCCGTGGGCATTAACGCGGTTGTGGAAATGGCGGTGGCGGCGCTGGTAACCGGTGCGGCATGCGCAGCCCTGAAAAAGGCCAGGATGCTTTGATCCGGCGGACAGCAGCAATCAATGAACGGATAGAGAGGGAAAACGCATGATCCTGACCATGGATATCGGCAATACCAATATCAAGACAGCCCTTTTCGACGGGAAAGAAATGTTCAAGTACTGGCGGATGTCCACGAACATTGCTTCCACATCGGATGAATATGGGGTCCGGCTTACGTCCATGTTTGCCCATGGAGGCGTGCCCACGGACGTGGTGGAAGGCATTGTGGTTTCCAGTGTGGTGCCGACGATCAACTATACAATCGAGCACATGCTGCTGAATTACTTTGGCAAAACCCCGCTGTTTGTAGCGCCTGGGGTGAAGACGGGCATCAACATCAAGTATGAAAACCCCCGCGAGCTGGGCAGCGACCGGATTGCCAATGCTGTGGCTGCCTATGATGAATACGGCGGGCCGTGCATCTTCATTGATTTCGGCACTGCCACAACTTTCGGCGTGGTGGATAAGGACGGTGCGTTCCTGGGCGGCACGATCTGCCCCGGTATCAAACTGAGCAGTGAGGCGCTGGTTACCGGGACTGCGAAGCTGCCGCGGTTCGAACTGAACAAACCGGAGAGCGTGATTGGCAGGACGACGCTCAGCAACCTGCAGAGCGGCATGTATTACGGGTATGTCGGCCTGGTCCGCAACATCGTGCGGAAGATCCGGCAGGAGCTGGGTGAGGAAGCATATGTGGTTGCCACAGGCGGCATGGCACTGATGATCGCGGAGGAGAGCAAGGTCATTGACAAACTGGACGGATTGCTGACCTTGAAAGGGCTTCGGCTGATCTATGAACGGAATTGCACGGAAGGAGACAGATGACATGAAAGAAGTAGTGCTGGGACTGCTTGGACTGGGCAACATCGGCGGAGGCGTGTGGGACCTGATCCGTGAATTCGGCGCGGAAACTGCGAAGAGAACCGGGATACAGCTGCGGGTCAAAAGGGCCCTGGTGCTGGACAAAAGGATCCATGGCGGCAAGGAAGTGCCCGACGAGGTGCTGACAACAGACCGGAACGATATCCTGGAGGATCCTGAAATCCAGATCGTCTGCGAGTTCCTGGGCGGCGAACAGCCGGCGGCCGCCTGGATGCTGCGTGCCCTGGAAAACGGGAAATCTGTGGTTACAGCCAACAAAATGGCACTGTCCCTGCATTTTGACGAATTGCGTGCCATGGCGAAGAAGACGGGCGCCGGCCTGTACTATGAAGCCAGCGTCGGCGGTGCCATACCGATCATCAATGCGATCCAGAGTCCGCTGATTTCCAACCATATTGAACAGATCATGGGCATTGTCAACGGCACCACGAACTATATCCTGACAAGGATGGCGGCTGAAGGCGCTGAGTATGATGACGTGCTGAAGGACGCCCAGCGGCTGGGGCTGGCGGAACCGAATCCGACCGCGGACGTGGAAGGATATGATGCGCAGTACAAACTGAGCATCCTTGGATCCATCGGATTCCATACCCGGGTGAATGTGGATGACGTCTACCGCGAAGGGATCACGAAGATCAATTCAGAAGATATCGCTTTCGGACGGGAAATGGGGTATGTGCTGAAGCTGCTGGCCATCGGCAAGGACAACGGGGATTCCATCGAAGCCCGCGTACACCCGGCATTCCTGCCGGCGGACCATCCGCTTGCCCGGGTGGACGGTTCCCTGAATGCCGTTTACCTGTACGGCCATTCCTTCAAGGACATGATGCTGGAGGGCCGCGGCGCCGGAGACGCACCGACAGCCAGCGCTATTGTCGGTGATATTATCCAGGCGGCTCAGAACGCCGTACATCCCATGCCCTACATGCAGGATGAACCGAAACCGGTCGCAGATGACTGGCACAGCCGGTACTTTATCCGGATGAAGGCAAAGGATGAGCCCGGTGTCCTGGCGGAAGTCACGGGAAAGATGGCAAAAGCAGGCATCTCCGTATCTGCCATGATGCAGAAAGACGCAGATCCGGACGGCAAGGCCACCCTGATCTTTATTACACACAGCGCTTCGGAAAAGGCGGTGCAGCGTGCGGTGAAATCCCTGAATCCGGAAGTCTGCGTTGTCGACAACGTCATCCGCGTGGAAGGATAATTTTGTATGTGGGTTTTGTTTGACCTGGACGGAACGCTGACACAGTCGGAGGAAGGCATCTGGAATTCCGCCCGTTACGCGCTGAATAAGATGGGCTGGCCGGAGCCGGATGAAGCCACGCTGAGGAAATTTATCGGCCCGCCGCTGATTTGGTCCTTCCGGGAACTGTGCGGCATGACGGAGGAGCAGGCGACTGCAGCGCAGACGGTTTACCGCGAACGTTACAATACGATCGGCCTGTTCGAGAACCATGTATACCCGGGGATACGCTATTCCCTGCGATGCCTGAAAAAGGCCGGTGCGCAGCTCGGCGTTGTGACGGGAAAACCGGAAAACGCAACACGCAGGATTCTTGAGCACTTTGGACTGAGCTGTTTTTTTGAAACGGTTGTCTGCGCAACGGACAACAAGGCGGATAAGGAGCTGATGATCCGGAAGGCGCTGCCGGAAGACGCCGGCGAAGCGTGGATGGTGGGTGACCGGAAATTTGATATGGAAGGCGGCACAAGAGCCGGGATCCATACCCTGGGGGTAACCTACGGATACGGCAGCGAGCAGGAACTGACGGAATCCGGTGCGGAAAAACTGGCACATACACCCCGGGAGATTGCGGAAGTGATTTGTCCGGAAACAAAAGGGATCTGCGGCGCTTTCCTGAGTATGGAAGGCCTAGACGGAAGCGGGAAAGGCACGCAGCTGGAACGGCTGCTGGACACCCTGAAACAATACGGTTTTGAAGTGGTGCTGACAAGGGAACCCGGCGGGACGCCCATCGGGGAAAAGATCCGCGGAATCCTGCTGGACCGGGAGAACACCGGGATGACGGATGAAACGGAAGCGCTGCTGTACGCGGCGTCCCGGGCACAGCATGTCCGGGAAGTGATCCGGCCGGCTGTGCGGGACGGGAAAATTGTCCTGTGTGACCGCTTTGTGGATTCATCTGTTGCCTATCAGGGCGGCGGGCGGCAGATGGGCATTGACCGCGTGCTGGAAATCAACAAGCATGCGGTGGACGGCACGATGCCGGATCTGACGGTATATCTTGAAATCGGCCACCGGAAGGCCC
>Ga0310694_10000461_pt1 | contig 53564 bp, 51 predicted proteins | sample 174DNAGHGhighgp2_FD_203884 | JGI IMG/M metagenome (GOLD analysis project Ga0310694, IMG submission 203884) | Sheep rumen microbial communities from Palmerston North, Manawatu-Wanganui, New Zealand - 1742 DNA GHGhigh gp2 (v2) (version 2) | ecosystem: Host-associated > Mammals > Digestive system... | reverse complement strand
AACGTTCGTGCCCATTCGTTGAGGATCGTCAGAGACTCAAACGGCTCATGCGTCACCTCCGGAGCAAGCCATTCATATTCCGGCAACGCACGTGCCAACGAAGCCCGTGTGCCGGACTTCGGACTCGATGCAAAACCATGAATATACATGGCGTACGGCTTCTGTTTCGGTTCTTCCCAACTATACATGGCGATTAAATTTGCTGCAAAGATACAAATTTTTTGTCATATATGCAAATAAAAAGTAAGTTTTGGTAAAAAAAAAAGCATTTTATTAGACTTTCGCTCTACGATAGAGATAGACATGCTTTAAGACATATTTTTCTATTTCTATCAAAAAAAGCGATTTTACGCACTTTTTATAAAATAAATTTTGCTATTTCAAAAAAAAGTAGTACCTTTGCAGCGAATTTTGCGTCAAACATGACACATAAATAATGGAATTATGTTTCTTGTAGGGAACAAAAATCAAGTAATTATGTGTCTCTTACAATACAAATAACTGTTTTTTAGTACAACTAAATACACGCCTAATATGAATAGATTATTTGCTCAACAAGACCGTTTACTGTCGCAAACTCCTATGAAAATAATTAGGAAGTGCGGCATGGATATCAATTGGAATGCTCGGATGATGGCAATCAGAGGACCTAAAGGTATTGGTAAATCAACGCTTTTAAAGCAATATATTCGTCTTCATTATAAGACCGGTGACAAAACAGTACTCTATTGCTCGTTGGATAATAACTATTTCGCAGACCATTCCATATTGAATCTGGCTGAAGAGTTTTATTTGAAGGGAGGAAAGCATCTGTTTTTAGATGAAATACACAAATATGCTCATTGGAGTCGCGAGTTGAAAGAGATATACGATGTCTATCCGGATATGCAAGTCGTGATTAGCGGTAGTTCTTTATTGAGTTTGCAACAAGGAGAAGCCGACCTAAGCAGACGATGCATCAACCATGATTTTCAGGGTCTTAGCTTTCGGGAATACTTGCAATTCTACAAAGGGATTGATTTGCCTATATGTACTTTGCAGGAGATGCTGGAAAATCCATATCCTTTCCTTGAGAGCGTGTACGCCCAATGTAAACCCATGGCATACTTCAACGACTATCTCTCTTATGGTTACTACCCCTATTTTATGGAGAATGAGATAGATTACTATTCGGTCATTAATTCCGTTATGGGCTATGTGATTGATGATGAGTTGCCGAGAATATGCGGAGTAGATTTGGAAAATACCCGTAAGATCCGCGCACTAATGAATATTCTTGCTGCCAGTGAGCCATATGAGGTGGATATTTCGCGCATGTCTGTACAGAGTGGACTACAACGAAAAACCATTTTGACGTATTTAAAGTACCTGTCCGATGCAAAACTGCTCAATCTGCTATATAGCGACTATATCAATGTGAAGAAAATGCAAAAGCCGGACAAGATCTATATTGAAAACACTAATATGCTGAAAGCTTTGGCTACTCATCCTATCAAAGAAGGAACTTTGCGTGAAACCTTTGCAATCAACCATTTAGCATTCACGCATTCAGTTGAATATGGCAAACAAAAAGGCGATTTTGTAGTGGATGGGAAATACACAATCGAGGTGGGAGGACAAGGCAAAACTACTAAACAAATTGCCAATATCCCCAATGCCTATATCTTAGCAGATGACATTGAATTTCCTATTGGAAACAAGTTACCACTTTGGATACTTGGCTTCTTGTATTGATTATAAACCCTTTTTTTGTAAAAATTTGCTATTTATTTGTCTTTATTTTTACAGAACTCTTGCGTAATTCATTTATTTTTTGTACCTTTGCACCGAATTTGTAAACATTTGCATATTATGTTAATCAAGATCTATAGTGCTGCCCCGGTGGGGATTGATGCGGTGAAAGTGACCATAGAGGTGCATTCCAAACCCGGCTTTGAATTTATCATGGTCGGACTGCCGGATGTGTCCGTCAAAGAGTCGCACGAACGCATCATGGCGGCTCTGACTGTCAATGGGTTAGAGGCGCTCCATCGTTCGTACACGATCAATATGGCTCCTGCGGATATCAAGAAAGAAGGTTCGCTCTATGACCTGCCTTTGGCGATTGGACTGCTGGCTGGTGGTGAGAAAATGAAATCCAAGGAACTGGAGCACTATATGATGGTCGGTGAGTTGTCGCTGGACGGTTCGTTGCAGCCTATTCGCGGTGCGTTGCCGATTGCTTTATGCGCCCGAAAAGAAGGATTCAAAGGGCTGATTTTGCCGGAAGCGAATGCCGAAGAAGCGGCGGTGGTGGATGGCTTGGAAGTGTATGGTTTGAAGGATCTGAAAGAGGTGATTCACTTCCTGAATGGCGAACCGAAAGATGAGTTGAAACCGGACGAACCGTGGCTGCCGACCAAGGTCGATACGCAAGCGCTGTTTGACGAGTTGGCATTCCCGACGGACGTGGATTTCTCGGACGTACGCGGACAATTCAAGGTGCGCAGAGCCGTGGAGATAGCTGCTGCAGGTGGACATAACATGATCATGATTGGTCCTCCGGGAGCCGGTAAATCAATGATTGCCAAGCGCATACCGACGATCCTTCCTCCGCTGACGCTCGAAGAAGCATTGGAGACGACGAAGATCCATTCGATCGTGGGTCTGACGAACAAAAAGAAAGGTGCCAGCAGTTCGCTCATCGTGCAGCGTCCGTTCCGTTCACCTCACCACACAATAACCGACACGGCGCTCGTGGGTGGCGGCCAGAACCCGCATCCCGGCGAAATCAGTTTGGCGCATAACGGAGTGCTGTTTCTCGACGAGCTGCCTGAATATAAGCGTTCTGCGCTCGAAGTGATGCGGCAACCTTTGGAGGATCGGCATATCACCGTGGCGCGTACCAAAGAGACCGTCGATTACCCGGCATCGTTCATGCTGGTGGCGGCAATGAACCCCTGTCCGTGCGGCCATTACGGGGAGAATAACCCTGCTCATCCGTGTACTTGCACACCTGCGCAGGTGCATCGTTATATGTCGAAGATCAGCGGCCCGCTGTTGGATCGTATCGACATCCAATGTGAGATCGAAGCCGTGCCGTATGAGCAGTTACGCGACACGCAGCCCGGCGAGACATCGGCAGCTATCCGTGAGCGTGTGCTGCGCGCCAGAGCTATTCAGACCGAGCGTTTCAAGCACAGCAAACTCATCCATTGCAACGCGATGATGAACTCGAAGATGGTTCGTCAGTACTGCGCTTTGGACGCCGATTCGGACAAGTTGCTGGAGTTCACGATGACCAAGTTAGGTTTCTCTGCGCGTGCGTATGACCGTATATTGAAAGTCGCGCGTACGATAGCCGATCTGGAAGGCGCAGAGAACATCCAGAAGAAGCACATGCTCGAAGCCATCTCCTATCGTTCGCTCGATCGCAGCAATTACGCCGGTTAAACCACAGATGACCATGATGTCCCCATGCCCATCTCATCGTTTCAAACGCAGCCATCCGGTTGCGTTTTTTTATCGTTTTTGTCCGTGAAATGTTCTTAAAGAAACCTCAAAACCTCTCAATTTCCTTACAAAATTCAAAAATTCCGCACTTTTATCTCCATATATTTGTATATATGGATTTTTTTTCGTACCTTTGCACGCTCAATTTGTAAGTACGTATGTGTCCCGAATCCCCGCAAGACGGAACTCGCACCAAACGAACATTGACATATTGTAAAACAAAAACACGGAATCAGCAACGCTATCGCGTTTTACGTAATAGTTCCTTAATCTACTTGTGAACAAGTTCCCAGATAGCTTAATGACCTATTCCGCTAAGCACCAACGATAAATCATTGTTGCTTGATTCCTCACGAAAACGCACTACGTTTACAAAAAAGCGCTACGCTTTCAAAAACGGCTATGCAGCGAGTTGGTATAAATGAAAAAGTTATTACGCCATACGTTGAAAATGTTTTTGATCTTTTTTGTGAGTGCAACGAGTTTTTGTAAGCAGTCGACAGTGCACATGTTTGGGCAATGTCGGAGTAGAAATGACAATTAGGCTGTCTAGGAGTCTTGCTCATAAGCAGACTAAATGGCATTTACGCTCAAAGCCGCGTAGGCCAATAGCCATGCGGACGAAGGCTGCGCGTTTTTGATTTACTACTAACAATATAACAGAAATGCAAGATAAAACAACAATACATATGGTCCCGGAACCCCGCAAGTCCGAACTGGTCCAAGCCACCTACGGCATCATTGGCGCGATGATCGAGGTGTATAAGAACCTCGGTGCCGGGATGCCGGAGTACATTTACCAAGAGGCGCTGCTAACCGAACTGCAAGCCAACGGTTTCACCGCGCACAAGGAGTTGGAGTATCACCCCTTCTACAAGGGCAAACCCCTCAACGCCTACTTGAAAATGGATTTGGTGGTAGAGACACCTATTGGCAATGTGATTGTGGAATGCAAGGCATTGACGACTCTTACCGAACGGGAGCACTATCAAACATTCGGGTATCTGCGCGGAACGGGATGGCCTATCGCGATACTTGTTAACTTTGGTGCCAGCCCACGTGCACAGATAGAACGATTTTATAATGATAACAGCACCATCGCGGTGTTTTAAATAGAAAGGAGATAAATCAAAATGCGGAATCAATAGCAACTCGTCGTAACTTAGTGGATTTGCTTGCTAACCTACTTGTGTGCCAGCGCCCAAATAGTTTACTAATCAACTCCACTTAACAGCACCGATAAATCGTTCCTGTTAGATTCCTCACGAAAACGCACTACGTTTACAAAAAATCGCTACGCTTTCAAAAACGACTATGCTATGCAGCGTGTAGGTAATAAAGAAAAATTATTACGCCATACGTTGAAAATTTTTTTTGATAGTGCAGTGAAACGGAACGCTTTTTTGTGAGTTATGTAATAACGTGTTTTTGTAAGGCAGCAGAATGATGTTTATATCAGACTGAATGGAAATATATAAGTGATTGTTGGGAGCTTGCTTGCAACAAGCAATTAGATATTTACATTAGACACATTGTGTCGTGCTGCCGCGTTTTTGATTTACAAAACTAAAAAGAAAATTTATAAAAGAATGAGTACAGCAATAGAATTTAACCACGTATCCAAGCAATACCGCCTCGGCTTGGTGTCCACCAAGACCTTGTCCCACGATATCCGCCGCTTCTGGATCACCAACGTCCTCGGCAAGGAGGACCCGTATCTCAAGATCGGCGAAACCAACGACCGTGCCTCCAAGGGCAACTCTGACTACGTCTGGGCGCTGCGCGACATCGACTTCAAGGTCGAGCAAGGCGACGTCGTCGGCATCATCGGCAAGAACGGCGCCGGCAAATCGACCCTCTTGAAACTCCTCTCCCGCGTCACCGGTCCTACTACCGGCACTATCCGTGCCCATGGTCGTATAGGCTCCCTCCTCGAAGTCGGCACCGGCTTCCATGGCGAGATGACGGGTCGTGAGAATATCTTCATGAACGGTGCCATCTTAGGCATGACCCGTAATGAGATCCAAGCCAAGTTGGATGAGATCATTGACTTCTCCGGCTGCGAACGGTATATTGACACCCCTGTCAAACGTTATTCCTCCGGTATGACAGTTCGTCTGGGATTCGCCGTAGCAGCCTTCCTCGAACCCGAAATCCTCGTCGTAGACGAAGTCCTCGCCGTCGGCGATGCGGAGTTCCAAAAGAAAGCGATAGGTAAGATGAAAGACGTTTCCCAAGGGAAGGGTAGAACGGTTCTTTTTGTTAGTCATAATATGGCAAGTGTGAAGAGTTTATGTAATAATGGAATATTGCTGGAGAATGGACAGATGAAAGAGATAGGGCCGATAGAGCCTATCGTAGCTCATTATTTGCGGGGAGATAGTGCGGTGGATAATTACAAGATATGGAAAGACGGATTGAAAGGCAAAGATGGTTTTGAGTTGCTGGAGATGGGTGTTCGTCCTAAGAGTGGTTCTTATGGCGATTTGATGCGAGTGACAGATGAGTTGGAGATCGTGATGAAGTATCGTTTAACGAAGCCGATGGAGAAGTTCTGGATTACGCTACACATGAAGAATGAGTCGGGAGAGCGGATCTTCTCTACTTCGGGAGGAGATAAGTATTACGAGCGTAAGCATGCTACTGGTGAGTATGAGCAAATCTGTCGTATACCGGCTGATTTCCTGAATTGGGGTACATACGTTATTGATTTTTTATCCTTCAATCAGCCGGCAATATTAGAGGAGATTATGTTGGAGTCGGATATTATTTCGTTCACATTAGCGAATCGTCCGATTGAGATAGGTGAATGGATGGGTAAGGAACCCGGAGATATAACACCGCAATTCGAATATAGCGAGAAAAAAATAGGCTAAGATGAATAGCAAAGAACAAATATTAGTAACTTCTCCGCTTTTGCCTGATTTGCAGGAGTTTAACCAATACCTTCAACAGATATGGGATAGCAAATGGATCACCAACAATGGTTCGTTTCATCAGCAGTTGGAGAAGGCTCTGGCTGAATATCTAGGAGTGGAGTATATCTCTCTGTTTACCAATGGTACCTTGCCGCTGATTACTGCCTTACAAGCTCTTGGACTTACCAAAGGCGAAGTGATAACTACTCCGTATTCGTTCGTAGCAACGAGTCATTCCATCTGGTGGAACCAGTTGACTCCGGTCTTCGTGGATATTGAGGAAGAGACATGCGGTATGGATCCGGCAAAGATAGAAGCAGCTATTACTCCCAATACGGTAGCTATCATGCCGGTGCACTGCTACGGCAAACCATGCAAGACCAAAGAGATAGATGCGATAGCTAAGGAGCACGGATTGAAGGTAATCTATGATGCAGCGCATGCCTTTGGAGTTCGTGTGAATGGCGAATCGATTCTCAATGCCGGAGATATCAGCACACTGAGTTTCCATGCGACGAAGGTGTATAACACCATCGAGGGAGGGGCGCTGGTTTGCCACACGAAGGAGATGAAAGAGAAGATTGATCATCTGAAGAATTTCGGTTTTGAGGATGAGGTGACAGTGGTTGCTCCGGGTATCAATAGCAAGATGGATGAGGTGCGTGCTGCGTATGGTTTGCTGAATCTAAAGCAGGTAGATGCTGCGATAGAGGCTCGTCAGAAAGTAGCGAATGCCTATCGAGAGGCATTGCGTAATGTGAAAGGTATTCGGTTCTTCGATGATATGCCGGGAGTGAAACATAACTATAGTTACTTCCCGATATTCATCAATGAAACCGAGTATGGCATGAGCAGGGATGCGCTCTATGCTAAATTGAAAGAGCAGGGTATATTTGGAAGAAGATATTTCTATCCATTGATCAGTACATTTAATCCTTATCGCGAATATCCAAGTGCGGCTGCGTCAAATATACCAGTAGCTACACGTATTGCCAATGAGGTACTTTGTCTACCGATGCATCATGAATTAAAGCAAGATGATATTGAGCGTATTATCTGCGTTATATGTAAAAAGTAAGAGGAAAAGATGAAAAAGGCATTATTACTTTGTGCGTCGCATAATGACTTGGGAACGATTCGCGCATTACGTGAATTGGGGTATTATATCGTGGTGACGGGTAGTATAGAAAATCAACCCGGAGAGCATTTGTGTGATAAGTACATCAAGGCTGACTATTCAAATAAGGAGTTAATCTTGCAGATTGCGAAGGACGAAAAGATAGATGCGGTTGTGCAATGCTGCAATGATTTTGGGGTATATACAGCTACGTATGTCGCAGAGCAGTTGGGCTTGCCGGGATATGATAGTATGGAGACAACGTTGCTGCTGCATAACAAGGATAAATTCAAGCAATTTGCGAAGGAGCATCATTTAATATCTCCAATAGCGGAAGGATTTACGGATGTAGATACTGCATTAAAGTACGTGCAAACAGCACAGTATCCGATTATCATCAAACCGACAGATTTGAGTGCCGGCAATGGTATCTCGAAGGCAGAGAATGTAGAGGAGGCTGAGGCTGCTGTGAAGTTCGCTTTTGAGAAATCGCGTAACAAACGCATTGTGATCGAGCCGTATATTAGAGGAACGCAGCATGGATTCTGTACGTTCTTGGAGAATCAAAAGGTGGTGGCTGTATGCTCAAATAACGAATACTCGTTCATCAACCCGTACCGCGTTGAGATTGATACATATCCTGCCGATAACTATGAGCAAGTGAAGGATGTGTTGATTGGGCAGATAGAGTATATTGCTAAGACATTGAACTTATGTGACGGAATCTTCCATTTGCAATATATCTATGATGGTAAGCAACCGCAGATTTTAGAAGTGATGCGTCGTATCTTGGGCAATATGTATCATGTGCCGGGTAACGAGCAGACCGGAATTGATTGGGAGTATTGGGAGACGAGAGCTCGCTGCGGATTATCATTGGATGAGTTACCCGAGGATGCTAAACCGAATGGCTATTATGCATATAAGTCACTGATGGCAACGGAGAACGGTACGATAGAGAGCATTATTGTCCCAGACGTATATAAACCGTATCTCGCATCGCAGTATATGTTGATGCACGAAGGGGATACGATAGAAGACTATAAGAAACAAGTAGCCGGATTCTTGTTCTTCAAGTTCCCAGATATGGAAACAATGAAGAATATACTAATTAAGAATTATGACAACTCGCAAATAAAGATAGGCTTATGAAAAAAGAAATTTGTATAGGTATGGCAGGAGCCGGTAGGGCTACGGAACTGCATTTGGAGGCTTTGAAACGATTCAGCGGTATTCCTTATCGCTTGAAGCGCATCATTGCGCGTCGTTCGGAGCAAGTGAATATGGCGAAAGAGCGTTACGGCTTTGAGTACGCATCGATTGATTTCAATGATCTGCTCAATGACGATGAGATAGATGTAATCGATATCTGTACACCTCCATATCTGCATGCGGACATGGTGAAACGTGCGTTGCTTGCCGGAAAGCATGTGATTTGCGAGAAGCCGTTGACCGGATATTTCGGTGAGCCGGGAGACAAGGAGCCTATCGGTATTCATGTGCCGAAGGAGAAGATGTATGCTTCGTTGCTGGAGTCTATCAAGGAGTTGAAGGCGATTATTCAGCAGACGGATAGGAAGTTTTTGTATGCAGAGAATTTCGTCTATGCTCCGGCCATCCGCAAGGCTGCAGAGATAATCACGACGAAACGCTCTCGAATCTTGTATGCCAAAGGCGAGGAGAGTCTGAAAGGTTCCAGTTCCGCAGTTGCCGGAGAGTGGGCAAAGACCGGAGGAGGTACATTCATCCGTACCGGTTCGCATCCGTTGGCAGCGATCTTGTGGTTGAAACAACAGGAGGCAAAGGCATTGGGCAAAGAGATTCATGTGAAGAGCGTGATGGCTGATATGGGACGTATCACTCCGTCGTTGTCGGAATATGATCACCGTCATATCGCAGCGCGTCCGAACGATGTGGAAGATATGGGTTCGGTAATACTGACGTTCTCGGATGACTCACGCGCAGTGGTATTGGCAACGGATACGTTGTTGGGAGGTAGCAAGAACTATGTGGAATTATACTGCAACGATACGGCTATCAACTGCAATCTGACGATGTCAAATATGATGCAGACGTATTTCTTGGACGAGGATCGATTGGATGATGTTTATCTGTCGGAGATGTTACCGTCGAAGACCGGATGGAATAATCCGTTCTTAGAGGATGAGATAATGCGCGGTTATGCGGACGAGATGCGTGACTTTATGCACTCTATCTACTATGATCATGAGCCGCAATCGGGATTTGACCTGGCATACGAGACGATTCGGATGATTTATCTGGCATATTTGTCGGCAGAACTGGGACGCAAAATTGATTTAGACCATGAAGATTATTGATAAGATACCATCCGTAGAGGAGTTGAAGGCTCAGATGCCGTTACCGGCAGAGTTGGCTGCGGCTCGTGATGCACAGCGAAAAGAGATCTGCAAGGTGCTATCTGGTGCGTCACAGAAGTTGATACTGTTAGTCGGACCTTGTTCGGCAGATAACAAAGCGGCAACAATTGAGTATGTATCTCGTTTGGCAAAGTTGCAGGAGCAAGTGAAAGAGCATGCGATTATCATTCCTCGTGTTTATACCTGCAAACCACGCACAACCGGTGATGGGTACAAGGGTATGCTGCACCAGCCAATCTTGACAGAAGAAGAAAATATCGTGAAGGGACTGAGTGCCGTGCGTGACTTGCATTTGTCGGTTGCCAAAGAGACAGGGTTGTTCTCGGTAGATGAGATGCTTTATCCTGAGTTGATGGAGTACCTGCAGGACTTGTTGGCGTATACTGTAGTGGGAGCGCGTTCGGTTGAGAACCAGCAGCACCGATTGGTTGCAAGCGGTTTGGATATACCGGTTGCGATGAAGAATCCGATGAATGGAGATATACACGTGATGCTTAACTCGATTCAGTCAGCTCAGCATCCGCATCACTTTATCTATAATGGTAGCGAAGTGTCATCTGAAGGCAATATGTATGCGCATGCCATCTTGCGTGGCTATTTGGATAAGGATGGCCAGTCGCAGCCGAACTATCATTATGAGACGTTGCTGCATCTATTTACGAACTATGAGGCGCGCGGATTGCACAATATGGCTGTGATTGTGGATTGTAACCACCATAACTCGAATAAGCAATACGAGGAGCAGATCCGTATTGCAAAAGAAGTGATGCAGTCGCGGCAGTATAACGACAAATTGGGTAGGATGATTAAAGGTTTGATGATTGAGAGTTATATCCAAGACGGACGACAGAACGTGCCGGGTAAGGTGTTCGGACAGTCGTTGACGGATGCATGCTTGGGATGGGAGAAGACGGAGAGATTAATAAAAGATATTTCGGAGATTGTTGCATAGTCATTCGAATGGATTACGCAGAAGATCAAATATTCATCTTAGTAGACAGTAACACACGAGTGTTGTGTTTACCGCATCTGCTTGACCTATTACACAATAGGTACGAGTTACACGTTTTAGAGGAGAATGTGTTGGTCATACCGGCTGGTGAAGAGCATAAGTCGATAGAGACGATATTACCGCTATGGCATGCTTTGGTTGAACGTAAGGCGACTCGAAAGGCACTGCTGTTTAATCTCGGAGGTGGGGTAGTAACAGATATGGGAGGTTTTGTGGCTTCTACGTATCGCCGCGGAATTGATTATATCAACGTGCCGACTACGCTGCTGTCGATGGTAGATGCCGGACATGGTGGAAAGACAGGATTTGACTTTGACGGACTGAAGAACGAGATAGGTACCTTTTATGCTCCGAAGAATGTATGGATTGTGCCGGAGTTCTTGAAGACCTTGCCGCGAGAAGAGATGCTGTCTGGGTATGCCGAATTAATTAAGCATGCGTTATTGTCGGGGGATGAGGCGCTAAATGAGGCATTCATGAATCTGCCGTTGTTCTTGAAATTGAATGAGGCAACGGATGAACAGATGGCTGTTGTGGAGCGGATGATAAATGAATCAATAGCCGTGAAGCAGCATGTCGTGGAGTTAGATCCGACTGAGAAAGGATTGCGCAAATGCTTGAACCTGGGGCACACGGTAGGTCATGCGGTAGAGGAATTGAGTTTTGAGGAGTGCAAGCCGCTTCGGCATGGATACGCAGTGATAGTTGGGTTGGTAGCTGAGGCTTGGCTGAGTTCACAAGTCAAAGGATTGGACAAGAAAGTGGTTGATAACCTCGCTTCCTGTATGAGTATTTACTATGGGCTATTGCGGATACGGGAATCCCATTTTGATGGGATGATAGAGTTGATGCGGAATGATAAGAAAAACGCATCGGCAAATGAGATCAACTTTACGCTACTTTCCGCAGTCGGAGAGTACGAGGTGAATCAAACCGTTTCGAAGGAAATGATATTTGAGGCGTTGAAATTTATAAACGATGTGATATGAAGCAAAATGAACCAATATTAGTGGCCATTAAGTGTCTCGTATATAATCATGAATCGTATCTACGAGAGTGTTTCGAGGGGTTTGTGATGCAGAAAACAAACTTTCGATATGTAGTTGTAGTGCATGATGATGTGTCGACGGATGGTTCGGTGGCTATTATACGAGAATACGAAGAGAAGTATCCCGAAATTTTTAGGCCTATATATGAGCAAGAGAATCAATGGTGCAAGCAAGATGGTTCATTAAATAGAGTAGTAGAAAGGGCATTAGTCGAGACGAATGCTACATATATAGCATTGTGTGAAGGAGATGATTATTGGACGGATCCGTTGAAGCTGCAGAAACAAGTGGATTTCCTAGAAGCGCATCCAGACTATTCGATGTGTTTCACCAATTCACTTGTAAAGTATCCAGATCACGAGTTAATAGCTATCAATCGTGTGTGGGATACATATACGATAGAGGATATTATCCAATGTAATGCATTAAATGTAGAAGAAAGGAGAGATAACATTCAGTCGTGTGGTCATACCTCATCGGTATTGTATAGAAGGCCGAAGGATGGATTACCCAATTGGATTAGTAAATGTTATATAGGAGACGAACCATTATTTATTGCGTTAGGTCAATACGGTAAAGCAAAATTCATTAATGTTATAGCTACGGTATATCGTGCTGGAGTAGGTGTGTCGTCTTATAACTTTGATTATGGGGCAGATTGGAGTAACCGAATAAGGATGTATGAGGTAATCAATAAGGGGTTAAGTTATCAATACAAATCTATTATCAATCCCATAATCGCAGAATATCACTACAAACTTTATAAGTTGTATACATTCCATAAAAAAAGAAAAGAAGCATTTTCTCATATTTGCAAGGCATTAGCATTTGATAAAAATATTTTATTGAAAAGAATAATTAAACGATAATCATGAAAGCTGTTATTTTAGCCGGAGGATTCGGCACACGAATTAGCGAAGAGAGTCATTTACGACCGAAGCCGATGATAGAGATAGGAGGCAAGCCGATCTTGTGGCATATCATGAAATGGTATAGTAAGTTCGGTATCAATGAGTTTATTGTTTGTGCCGGATACAAGCAGGATGTAATCAAGGAGTGGTTTGCGAACTATTTCCTGCATACAAGCGATGTGACTTTTGATTTTACTAACGGCAATGAGGTGATTGTGCATAGTCGCCATGCAGAGCCGTGGAAGGTGACAGTAGTAGATACCGGACTCAACACCATGACAGGAGGACGTATCAAACGCGTAAAAGACTATATAGGCAATGAATCATTCTGCATGACCTATGGAGACGGAGTGAGCGATGTAGATATCAACGCACTGATTGCTTTTCATAAGGCGCAAGGACATAAAGCCACTTTGACAGGTGTGCAGCCGGAAGGACGATTTGGCGTGATGGATATGGATGGAACGCAGATACTGTCTTTCCGCGAGAAGAGCAAGGAAGATATGGGGTGGATTAACGGAGGCTTTATGGTGCTCGAACCAGAAGTGATGGATTATTTAGATGGCGATACTAGTGTGCTGGAACGTGAACCGCTGGAGCAATTGGCGAATGAAGGACAGTTGGATTGCTACAAGCATGAAGGGTTCTGGCAATGCATGGATACGCTGCGCGATAAAGAAAAACTTGAAAAACTCATAGCAGAAGGAAATGCTCCATGGATGAAATGAAAAATTTCTATAAGGGCAAACGTGTGCTTGTAACCGGCCAAACGGGATTCAAAGGTTCGTGGTTGAGTATCTGGCTGCATGAGATGGGTGCGGAGGTTATTGGTGTGGCATTAGACCCAAGCACCAATAAGGATAACTTCGTGCTTTCCGGTATTGGCAGCAAAATCAAAGCTGATTTGAGAGAAGATATTCGCGATGGAGCATCGATGCAGCGCATCTTTGATGAGTATCAGCCGGAGATAGTATTTCACTTAGCAGCGCAGCCGTTGGTGCGGTTGAGTTATGATGAGCCGGTGAAGACATGGCAGACGAACGTGATGGGAACGATTAACGTGATGGAAGCGTTCCGGCATTGCGAGTCGGCAAAAGTGGCTGTGATGATCACGACGGATAAGTGCTACGAGAACCGCGAGACGAACCATGCGTACACCGAGGATGAACCGATGGGTGGTTATGATCCGTACAGTAGTAGCAAGGGTGCATGCGAGATAGCTATCAGCAGTTGGAGACGGAGTTTTATGAATCCTGTAGCGTACGAGAAACATGGTAAGGCGATTGCAAGTGTGAGAGCCGGAAACGTGATTGGAGGTGGAGACTGGGCAAAGGATCGGATTATACCGGATTGCATCCGTGCGATTGAGGCGAATGAGCCAATTAAGATACGCAATCGTCATGCGGTGCGTCCATGGCAGCATGTGTTGGAGCCGTTGAGCGGGTACTTACTGTTGGCGCAGAAAATGTGGGAAGAACCCACCGCGTATTGCGATGGGTGGAACTTTGGTCCGAAGATGGATGCCGTAGTGCCGGTATGGGATGTGGCGACGATGTTGACGAAGGAGATGGGACGTGGTGAGTTGCTTGATCAGACAGATCCGAATGCACCTCACGAGGCGAACTTGCTGATGTTGGATATCACGAAGGCGCAGACAAGATTGGGATGGCAACCAAGATTGAGTACGGCTGAGGCTATCGCGCTGACAGCAGATTGGTACAAACGATACCAAAATGAGGATGTTTACTCTCTATGCGTAGATGAGATAAATTCATTTTGTAGATTTTAGAATTTAGATATAAGATTGCGATATGAAGATAAGTATATTGGGAACAAATGGATTTTTATCCAATGCGATAGGCAAGTATGCCAATGAGCATGGCTGGACATTGGATATGTACGGGTTAGCTGCACCGGATACATTGCACTATGACTTTTTCCATGAAATTAATTTGATGGATAGAGATTTAGATTGTGCTACGATGTTGGACTCGGATATTATTGTCTATGCCATAGGTGCCGGAATACAATCTAACTTAAAAGAAGGAGCTGATCTGATATATGCTCTCAATGTAACATCACCGGTTACTATATGCAATAAGTTAAAAGAATTGGATTTCACAGGTGTATTTGTAACATTTGGTAGTTATTTTGAGTTAGGAGAAGCATGTGTGAAGCATCCGGTAACGGAAGAGGATATTTTAAATTCGGTCGCTCAAGCGCCCAATGACTATGCGGTATCGAAACGAATGTTAACGCGGTTCGTGACTTCATACAAGCATGATTTTATCCATTGGCATTTTATATTGCCAACTATTTATGGCCCGGGAGAAAATCCGAAACGTTTGATCCCTTATACTATTAATGCTATCAAAAATAATGAAGAGTTGCACTTCACAAGTGGCGAACAAGTGAGACAGTATTTGTATGTGGGTGATGTAGCTAAGATTTTGGATGATGCATATGCAAAAATGTTACCATCCGGAATCTATAATATAGCCGGAAGCGAAGAGTTTACCGTGCGGGAATTGGTAGAAGCTATTCATACCTATTTTAATAAGCAAGTACCGCAAGGGTGTTTCGGAAGTGCACAAAGAGCAGATGTGGGTATGAAATATCTGGCATTAGATGGATCGAAATTGCATCAAGCTTTGAATGAGGCACCAAGTACTATTCTAAAAGATATTATTGAAGCGTACTAAAAATGAGATTGCAGGATAAAATACAGATTATTCCTCGTAAACTGATAGCGGATGAGCGAGGATGGTTCTTGAAGGTAATAACCGGCAAGGAGGAAGGATTTCCCTCGTACACAGGTGAAGTATATCTGACGATGGGCAAACCCGGTCAGTTGAAAGGAGGACACTATCATCCCAAGGCAAATGAATGGTTTACTATGATAGAAGGGGAGAGTGTGTTGCTATTGGAGGATGTTAATAGCAAAGAAAGAATGGAGATTCCCTTGCGATTTGAAGATGCAAAAACAATATTTGTTCCGAGTGGGGTGGCTCATGCATTCTTGAATGAAGGAGAGAAAGATTTTATTGTGTTAGCTTATACGGATCAATTATATAATCCGAAAGATACAATTAGTTATTGTCTAAAACACTAAAAAATGTATGGCTTCTATTATTCAAAAACTATTGCATAAAGTTAACGTATTTACGAAGCATGCGCTTCAAAAGCATGAACGTAAATTATACCAAAGAAGGTTATTTGCATCTGAAAAGTATTTTTTAGAGGATGATCTTAGTTCATATATATACAAAGAGATAAAGCCGATTACGCATGAGATTATAAAGATGATCCCTATATATCAGGTCATGCCAAAAGGTGAACTAACATTAAGTACGGCTGCTCAAAATTGTTATCGAATAGAAAATGCTGAGATAAGATCACATGCAGATTATGTTATCGTAAATGGTAGTAAAGTATTGTGGGCAAAAAAGAATATACATTTCTTTACCAAAGATATGCCACGAGATGTCGGATTGGTAAAATATACAGATGATAGCATATATATCCAGCGTCAATCGCTGCGAATGGAAGAATTTGATACGGTCTTTTCATTATGTGGTGTGTATAGTGATGTGTGGTCGCATTTCATGTTGCAATACTTGGTGAAATTGTATAATCTTTTGCAATTACCGAAAGAAGTTAGGTGTGATATAACTATCATGACGCCTGATTATAGTGATACACACATTAAGGAGGCAGTTAATAGATTTGTGCACCAATATATACCGGAATGCAGATTGGCTACCTTGCAAGAAAATGTAATTGCTCACTGTAAAACATTGTATTGGATGGATAATACAACAGATATGATTGAGCATGTTTCGTATGTATGTCCTTTTGATATGATAACTCCGGGATATGTGGCTCGGCAAATGCAGCAGTATTTTATACCGCAAGTCGAGAAAAAATCTGAAAAAGAGGAAGTGAAATTATATATTACTCGCCATGCTCAATGGCGCAATATGACGAATAATGATGAAGTAGAGACCTATTTTGTAAGTCAAGGCTTTAAGGTTATTGAAGCTCATAAATTGGATTATGATGCGAAGATAAGGTTATTTCAAAGAGCAACAGAGATAGTAGGACCATATTCCAGTGGATTCGCAAATTTGGTATTTTGCAGACCGGGTACCAAGGTGCTGATCTTCTCCAATATTCAGCGGACGTTAGAGAATTTTTTGGCTTTTTACGTGCAGAATTTTCAGTTGGATGCGATGTATATCACGGAAAAGGATCATGTTCCTTCCGATCCTGACAGTCCTTTTTCTATATCGTTATCTCGTATTCAATCAGCTTATAAAGAATTAATAAATAAACAATAATATGGATACTTTTGAAAAAATCGAATTGAATGGTAAAATCTTGGGCGTAATCATTCGTGCTGATTACCATAAAGAAGGCATCAGTTTTTTTACTCCGGATGATTTCTCTCAACAGTTAGGATATATGAATCGTCCTGATGAGTATGTTATTGCTCCGCATGTACATAATCTGGTAGAGCGTAAGGTGGATTTAACTCAAGAAGTGCTGTTTGTACGATGTGGAAAAGTACGTGTGGATTTTTACGATGATAGTCGTAACTATCTTGAAAGCTGTATCGTTTCCGCAGGTGATGTAGTAATGCTGGCTCATGGCGGACATGGCTTTAAGGTTCTCGAGCGAGCTGAGATGATTGAAGTGAAGCAAGGCCCGTATTGTGGTGAGATGGACAAAGTCCGCTTCGAACCAATTAGTGATGAACAAGTAATTTTGAAATAATATGAATACTTTTATTCCCGTTTGTGAACCATTACTCGCTGGAAACGAGCTAAAATATGTTACCGATGCTGTATCTACCGGATGGATTAGTTCTGCCGGTAAGTACGTAACCGAGTTTGAGAACCAGTTTGCAGCATATAGTGACTGCAAGTCTGGAGTGGCTGTTTGCAATGGTACGATAGCACTGCACCTTGCTCTTGTAGCTTTGGGCATTAAAGAAGGTGACGAAGTCATTGTACCTACATTCACGATGATTGCTTCCGCTTTTGCTGTATGTTATACCGGTGCCAAACCTGTATTTGTAGATGCAGATCCAAAAACTTGGAATATTGATGTGAAGAAAATAGAGGAGAAGATCACTTCGCGTACTAAAGCAATCATGCCGGTGCATATATTCGGCCAAATGTGTGACATGGATGCCATTCAAGCCCTTGCAGATAAGTATCATCTCTACATAATTGAGGATGCCGCAGAGGCGCATGGTGCCACATGGAAGGGACATAAAGCCGGTTCGTGCTCTCATGTCGGGTGCTTTAGCTTCTTCGCGAACAAGAATGTAACTACAGGTGAAGGTGGCATGGTGGTTACGAATGATGAGGAACTTTATCAAAAACTGAAGTATTATAAGAACGTATGTTTCCCTGTTAACGGTCCGCGTAACTATCTCCATAATGATATCGGCTTTAATTATCGTATGAGCAATGTGGTGGCTGCTATCGGTTTAGCGCAGACGGAGAAAGCGGACGAGTACAAGGCTATGCGTATGCGCAATAATGCGTTGTATCGCAAGTATTTAGTTGATGTTCTTGGAATCCGTTTCCAAACAGTGCTGCCGGAAGCAGAGTGCGTAAGTTGGATGAATACGATTGTGATAGATCCGAAGGAATATGGCCATACAAAAGATGAATTGGTGGCTTACTTAAAGGAGAATAATGTGGATACCCGTTTGCTCTTCAATGGAATGCACCGTCAGAAATCATTGTCGGACTTCGGATGTGATTGTTCTGGTGAATATCCGGTTTGTGATTGGTTGACTGAGAACGGATTCTATTTGCCGAGTGCAAGTTCGTTAACGGAAGAAACCATCAAAGCAATATGTGACTTGATTAAGAGTTTTGCGAAATAGTTATTATGCCTAAGATACTGATTATTCATCCGGAGGGAAATCTTAAGAATAATCCCAACCTATTTGCCATCACCCGTATGATGGTTGATGCAGGATGGGAGGTGTTGGTCTATTCGCAGAGACGTCATGGAATATATCAAGGAGACATATTCCCTGGAGCGCGTTTTGTGTTCTTTCCGGATTCTATCAATGAAACAATCCGTCTTGAACGCTCATTTGCGGAAGAGGATATTCGTTTCATAATTGGTATAGATGATATTGGTATCTACAAGGCAAAGAATATTGCTGATTTTCTAGGAGTGAGATATCTCTTCTTGTCTTATGAGATAATGTTTGATCACGAGATAGAGAAAATAGGAGGACGTACTGCCAAGAAGAATAAAAAACGAGCAAAAAATGCCGCTCAATCTGCAGTATGTGCTATTGCGCAAGATGAAACGCGGAGGCATATATTGAGCAAAGAGTATTGTGTCCCAGAAGAAAAGATATATCTGATGCCGGTTTCTAATTCCGGTTCGCATCGTATAGAAAAATCTCACTATTTCTATGACAAATTTTTCATTCCGTATGATAAGAAGATTTTGTTGTACATGGGGTGGATGGATATTAAGCAGGAGCAGCGAATGATTGAATTTGCTCACTATATGCCCTCCGATTGGGTCTTGGTGGCGCATAGCCGTTATAAATATAAATCGTCAATAGAGAGCGATATGGTTGGAAAGAAATTATTCTTTTCATTCGATGCGCCTGTAGAGAATTTGGATGAAATGGGAACGCTCTTGTCAAGTTGTCACATGGGATTCTGTTCATATGAACCGGATTATACATCGATTTTTACAGGTGATAATATCAGGTATATTGGCCTTTCATCCGGCAAAACCACAACATTCTTGCAGTACGGAGTGCCTGTGATGGTGGAGAATATGAATATATGGGATGAGTTAGTTGAACAGAGTAAGATAGGTTTGGTAATGCATCAGCCGGAGGATTTGGCAAAATTGGCGCATATTGATCCGTCTGTATATGCGGAGAATGCAATTCGATATTTTGAAGAGCATCTAGATGCAAAGATATATTGGGAAAAGATATGGAATAAGGTAATGGAGAGAGTGAAACTATGTAAATTTAATTCATGCCAGTTCAATCGGTATAAATGCAGTTCGTACATAGAATGTTATATGGATAGCGTGCGTGCGTGTGCAAAGAGAATTTTAAAAAATCAAAAAGTGAAATGAATAATTTTTTATCAAAAGGAAGTAGAGTAGCGTGGTGCGTATTTGTTTTTTTTGCACTATTGCTATTTAGTAAAATATTATTATTCCATTGGAATGTGTATCATAGTTTTTTGATATCATCCATATGGAGTGATCCTATCAGTTTTTGGAGCTTTTGGTTGCCAAAGATAGGAATGCCATTATTCGTAGCGTCCTTTGTGTTCTTTAGTAAACGTAACTGGTGGACGATAATCGTTGCATTGATTATAGATACATGGATGATGGCGAATATGTTTTACTTGCGCTCCAATGGCATTTTGTTTGACGGATTTACATTCACTATGGCTGGAAATATGGATGGTTTTTGGAGTAGTGTATTAGCATTATATACATGGGCCGATTTTGTACCATATGGTCTTACGATACTCTATATAATTGTATTATTGCTATTGCAAAGAATAAAAATAGAGCGGTATTGGAAAATAGGTTGTGCGGTATTACTATGTACGATATTGCTTAATCAATACTCGTATAGTTTAACGAAGTACTATTCATATCTTGTAGTAGAGGATGAAGTAGGAAAGAAACATTCTTCTATATCATATATGCATGAAGGGCCTTTATCATACGAATATAGGAGAAGAGTTGAACGTTTAACGAAGGATTATGCATTTTATCATTTCTCGGTAATACATGGCTTGTTGTTTGTTGGATTGGATACAATGCATAATATTAACGAGATGAATAAACCATACGATATATCCAATAAGGAAGAATTGGCGAAAAGGTTGCAGATGGGCGATAATAAGGACCTAAAATATGACAATTTGTTAGTAATTATCATAGTTGAAAGCTTAGAGTCATGGGCTGTGAATGCCACAGTTATGCCTTATTTGCAACACTTTATGGATACTCATCCAGTATTGCATGCTAAGTATTTGAAATCCCAAATAGTAGGAGGTTCATCAGCAGATGGACAGATGATTATTAATACCGGATTGTTGCCTATTCAGCAAGGTGCTGCATGTTTCCGCTATCCATGGATAACCTATCCTTCGTTTGTCAATCGAACTGATTCATCTGTTACTATTTTAACACATGGAACGACTGTATGGAATCAAGAAGCAATGAGCAAGGCATATGGATACGATTTAACTTTGGCGGGACCCTTGGAAGATAGTATTCTAGTACAACGCGTAATTGCATATGCTCAACGTGATTATAAAACCATCCAAGCAATCACTATGGCATCCCATGTCCCGTTCCACTATGCAGATCGGTCCAAATTGAATTTGCCTAAAGACATGCCCAACATGATGGCAAATTATATCAAATGTTTGAATTGGACGGATGAAGGATTAGGATATATGTTCGATAGAATTGATACGATTCCAGAATTAGCAAATGCAACTATTGTGATAACCGGAGATCATACAGTATTTTGGCAAGAAAAGCGTAATGAATTTGAGACCTATTGCAAAAGAGCCCATGAAGCATATGATGTGCAAAAGGGTTATGTCCCATTGATAATATATTCGCCTGAGAAGATAAAGCAAAATGTGGTGGTAGAAGATATAAATTATCAGATGGATTTGTATCCTACCGTAATGTGTCTACAGGGAGTAGAAGATTATTACTGGAAAGGATTTGGCGTCAATTTATTGGATTCAGTAGCACGGTACAATCGCAGATACTCCGAGGAAGAAGCATATTTTATTTCCGATGAGCTTATTCGAGCTAATTGGTTTGAAACATATAATAAATAATAATGAAATCTATGAAAGTATCTAAGGAACATGTATGGAAATGGATGGCATATGCATTGTTAGTATGTCTTATGGCTATTGGTGTAAGTACGATAATGCATGATGCGTCTTATGAGTTGTCGGATGACACGATAGTGCAGATGCATATCGGTATAGGAAAGGCATTCCCATTGAACGAAGCACATGTGTATTCTCCCAGCAAAGGGCGATTCTTCCCGTTAGGATACCAACATTTCAATAGTATATTATTGCTATCACCGTCTGGAGTGAGCGCCAATATGGTGTATGCATTTGAGAGCGTATTGTGGTGTTTATTCATTTTGGTGGTATTTTTACTAAGTAAGGTCTCATTACCCCAAAATGTGAAAGGAGCGTGGCGATGGTTAATACCATTGTGTCTGACCGTGATAATAGGTCAGCGGACATTGCAGTTCTTTACGGTGCTATGGACATGTTCCTCATGGTCATTCTTGCTATTAGCTGTGGCTATAATGGTCTGGTATTACTATTGCAGAGATAAAAAATACTGGCTACTTGTACTCTTTACGCTGATACTACTATATTATACCTACACACAGGAGAGCAATGTGGTGGTGCCATTTATGATTGGACTATGTGCCGTATTGCATATTAATCAGTCTGAGAAACGAGACATGCCGTTGATATATTCAATGCTAGGAGTTGTGGTTCTATTCGTGGGGCTATATATGGCATTAATATATCCCTATATCGACTCTGCATATGATCCGTCACATGGAGAAAGTGTCGGATTTGTAGAGAATTCTATACGAATCCTACTTAATCAAAAACTATTACTATTGACTATTGCGATATTTGGATGGCGTTTATATAAAGTATTTGTTAAGAATGAAGAATTCGACACCTATTCGGATACTTTGCTAACGGCATCTATTGCCATCATGTGTGCCAATTTGGTGTTGAAACTCAACTATCCGATATACTATACAGGTGCTATCTTGTTATCGGTTCCTGCATATATGAGCGTATTGGATTTTAGCAACAAGACGAGGAAAATACTATCAATAGGAGCAGTAGTGTTAGTAACAATCTATTTTGCACCAAAGTATCATAAACAAATAATATCCATACGTACACAAAGATCTGCAGTGTACAAAGAAATGAACTCGTTTGATTCGGCATGCCAAAATGCAAAGACTATCGTATGGTATATGGATGGAGCAGATAATCGTGGAGTAGAGGACGAATGGGCAAAAACACACGTCAATGACCATCTAAAGTACTTGCGACATGAGCCATTTGTCGAATATTCAAAAGAAACGGTAGATGGACTATCCGAATACCTTTTGATAACACCTATTTCACATACCACAGATGAAATATTAGCTCATTGTGGGATTAACGTACAAGATGTTGAATGTGCAGCGCAAGCACCAAGCGTGCGGTATTACCAAATAACAAGCAAGAAAAAATGAAAACAAATACAAAAATTTCAGTAGTTTCACCTGTGTACAAAGGCGAAAAAATGGTGAATGAGTTAGTGCGTCGGAATGTAGAGGCATTGACGGGAATGGGTGTGGATTACGAGATCATCTTGGTGAATGATGCCTCGCCGGACAATTCATGGACTGCCATAGAAGCCGAGTGCCAAAAGAACCCACGTGTCAAAGGGCTTAACCTTTCTCGTAATTTTGGTCAGCACTATGCCATTACCGCCGGTCTTTCTTACGCGTCCGGTGAGTGGATTGTCGTCATGGATTGTGACTTGCAGGATAGACCGGAAGAAATCCCGAACCTCTATGTTAAAGCGCAAGAAGGCTATGATTCCGTCCTTGCACAGCGCGTTCAGCGCTCACACTCTTGGTTCAAGAAAATGGGTTCCAAGATGTTCTATAAAGTGTTTTCATATCTCACGGAAACCCAACAAGACGCATCAGTTGCCAATTTCGGCATCTATAACCGCAAAGTGATTGACGCGGTACTCTCCATGGGTGACGCGATGCGTTATTTCCCGACGCAGATTCAATGGGTCGGTTTCAAACGAGCATACCTGCCAATTCAGCATGACGAACGTGCAGAAGGCAAATCCACCTATAATCTCCGGCGATTGTTCAAATTAGCTTTCGATACCATTATTTCTTTCTCCGACAAACCGATGCGCCTTATGGTTCAAATGGGATTGTTAGTAACTTTGGCGGCATTCATAGTTGGCATCGTGTTCATTGTGCGTTATTGTATGGGATTGATTGAAGTGATGGGTTTTGCCAGCTTGATTATTTCGCTTTGGTTGCTTGGCGGAATCATCATTTCGCTTATCGGGATAGTGGGAATCTATCTCGGTAAACTCTTCGAGAAAGCCAAAGAACGCCCGACTTTTATTGTTAACGAAAAATGCAATATTGAGTGATGGAGATACGTTCTTTACAATGGGATTCTGATTTCTTCGGGCTGCGAATAGGCAGAGCCGATATATTAAGCAAGGAAGATGCACTTTCTCTTGCCGATCGGCTTTCCAAACTGAAACGATATTTTGATTTGCTTTATGTTTTCGATCCCAATAATGTCAGTTTTGCAGCAAAAGGTGCACGGCTTGTGGATGAGAAAATCCTGTATAGCAAACCTTGTGAGCCTCGTAAACAATTTCCGGAGATCACGTTCTACCAAGCATCGCATCCTTCTGCGGACTTGTATCGTTTGGCTTTAGTCAGTGGCGGTTATTCGCGTTTCAAATTAGACGAACGTCTCCCAAAAGGCAGCTACGAACGGTTATATTCGCGTTGGATTGAAAATGCGTGTCCGAAAGATGGTACTAACAAGCAGATTTTGATTTCCCGCGATCCGCATGGCACAACTAAAGGCATGATTACCATAGACCATCAAGGCGTATTAGGCCACATCGGTTTGGTGGCTGTAGATCAGAACGCCCAACATCAAGGTATTGGCAGTAAAATCATGTCCACGCTTGATGGCTACCTATATAGTTTAGGCATCAAAACTTTGGAAGTCCCGACACAAAAAGCCAATACCGATGCTTGTCGTTTGTATGAAAAGAACGGCTTCGTAGCACAATCGAAAACTCCTATTTACCATTGGTGGTTATGAGGGCAGTAACAAAATATGGCGTATTGGTAGGCATCAACTTGCTCTATGCTTGCGTGACGTTATTTACCAAATATGCATCGCTGCAGGAGTTCGCTTCGATGGCCTATTGCTTAGGATTAGCCGGAGCGGTAGGTGTAATGGGAGCGTATGCGATATGTTGGCAACAAGTATTGAAACGCATAGAACTCAGTACAGCGTATATGTTTAAAGGTGCGAGCCTCATCTTCATTATGCTCTTTGCGTTTGCGTTGTTTGGTGAACAGATCACTATCATGAACATTGTAGGTGCTGCAGTGATTATAGCCGGTATAACATTATTTGCGAAAGAATGATATATTATATACTAGTAATAGGGTCCGTTTTTGCAGCTGCTTGTGCACAAATGCTATTGAAGCAAGGTGCACACAATGAGTATGCGTCATGGTGGCGACAGTACATTAATCCATGGGTGATTAGCGGATATGGGATTATGGCATGCAGTTTAGTGCTCAATATATGGTGCATGAGCAAAGGAGTGCAGGTAAAGGAAGTAAGCGTGATTGAGTCGATGAGCTATTTGTTTGTACCGGTGCTGGCATTTATGCTGTTTAAAGAGAAGTTAACTGCGCGAAAGGTTTGCGCGATAGGAATAATAATTGGAGGAGTGGTGATTTTCTTCTTATAGATAGGAAATCGATAGATGATAGCTAATAGAAGATAGATAAATGAATAACTTCTCTTTAACACGGCAGGATACGCAGGTGATGAAAGGCATCGCTATTATCGCTATGCTTTGTCATCATTTATATTCCGATCCTGAATTAAGAGGAATAGTACCATATGATGGTATATATGCATGGTTAGGCGCATTAGGAAAAGTTTGCGTGGCATTGTTCTTGTTTTGTTCCGGTTACGGTTTGTCTAAACAATATGAACAAAAATCGATAAAGGATGATATAAAATTTATTGTAAAGCGATTGTTAAAATTCTATGCCAACTATTGGGTAATCTTCTTAATCTTTGTTCCAATAAGTGTATTCATGTTTCATCGTCCGCTCTCTGCAGCATACGGGGAGCACGTGAACATTATTAAAAGATTGGTATTGGATTTTATGGGCTTGCAAGGGTATCTGTCATACAATATTACATGGTGGTTTAATAAACTGATAATTATATTGTATATATTATTCCCCCTGCTATATCGTATTGTGAATTATAAGCCATGGCTAGCTTTAATATTCAGTATGTTAATAGTCGTAATTAATCCGTATATCGTATATAATCCATTAGACATCCTTACTTATCAATCACCATTTGTTGTAGGGATGCTGTGGCAACAATACGAAGATAAATGGCCGAATGTATGTGACTGGTTATCCGAGCATATGGTTGTTTTCGCATCCATAACTTGTTTGTTTTTAATAGCAGTAGTATCAATTCGTATGTTCTGTTTAGATGCGTCATATCGTTATGATGCTTTTCTGGCGATAGCAATGTCGCTTACATTGATAAGTAGTGTACGATATATGAATACTCTGGCAAATGTATTAGCATTTTTGGGTAAGCATTCGATAAATATCTATATGGTGCATACTTTTATCAATGCATACTGGCATCCCGAGTGGCTGCATACCAGCGAATGGCTGCGGGGGGGGGGCAACTTTGTTCTTCTCATAATAATATGCCTATTGATTAGTATTGGAATCGAATTTTTGAAAGAAAAGATTCGATTATATGAACTTGTGAATATTATAACAAAACGAATATGAGTATACCATTTAACAAACCGCATTTGACGGGTAAAGAGGCGCATTACATGTACAAGGCTGTTTTTGCCGGTCATTTATCCGGAAACGGAGAGTACACAAAGAAATGCCAAGCTTTCTTTCAGGAACGTTATGGCTTTAAGAAATGTCTATTGACGACGAGTGGCACAGACGCACTGGAGATGTGCGCGATGCTATGTGATCTCAAACCCGGCGATGAAGTAATCATCCCGAGTTATACCTTCGTCAGCACGGCTCTTGCCTTCCTTCGCGAAGGAGCTAAGGTCGTGTTTGCCGATAGTATGAAACGCAATCCGAATTTGGATGCGGAAGCTATCGAAGCACTGATTACTCCGAGAACGAAAGTGATTGTACCCGTCCACTATGCCGGAGTAGCATGCGACATGGATCGTATTATGGCTATCGCAGAGAAGCATAATCTGTTGGTAGTGGAAGACGCTGCGCAAGCTGTCGATTCGTACCACAAGAATCGACCATTAGGTGGTATTGGGCATTTAGCCGCTTTTTCGTTCCACGAGACTAAGAATATCACAGCCGGAGGAGAGGGTGGTTTGCTCGTAGTCAATGACGAGCGCTTCATTCGTCGCGCAGAAATCCTGTGGGAAAAAGGAACGAACCGAGCGGAGTTCTTCCGCGGTGCTGTGAATAAATACGGCTGGGTAGATATGGGTTCGTCTTTCTTACCGGCAGAGATCAATGCTGCGTTCCTTTGGGCACAACTCGAGAACTTGGATGAGATCCAGGCTAAACGTAAGGCTCTTTGGGAGACTTACTATAAGCTCCTCAAACCTTTGGCCGAGAAGGGTTTCTTCTCGATGCCCGATTTGCCGGATTATGCGAGCAACAATGCCCACATGTTCTACCTTGTATTCCCGAGTTTAGAGAAACGTACAGCATTGATACAACATCTCAAAGAGAATGATATAATGGCGGTATTCCATTATTTGAGTTTGCATAGCAGTGCCTATTATGCCGATAAACATGATGGACGTGAGTTGCCGGAATGCGATCGATATGCCGATACCTTGGTGCGTTTGCCAATGTACTATGATTTGGAGGTTGAAGAAGTAGAGCGAGTATGCAATTGCATAGCGTCTTGGTGTAATGCGTAAAGTGTAAGGTGTAAGAATGGTATTTAATAGTATACAATTCGCTATATTTCTTCCGATAGTGTTTGCCATCTATTGGTTACTTAGGAAGAATTTGAGACTACAAAACTTATTTGTGGTTGTAGCGAGTTATGTATTCTATGGATGGTGGGATTGGCGTTTCCTTATACTAATCGCTCTTACAAGTTTCTGCTCTTGGGGGAGTGGCTTGTTGATAGCAAAGAAGAGCGAAAATACCACCGAAGCCCTCAGGGGAGGGCAAAACGTAATCTTCGCAAACAAAATATGGCTTATAGCCAATATCGTGCTCAACTTGGGTATCCTTGCAACCTTCAAATATTATGACTTTTTTGTGAGTGAGTTTGGACACATATTAGGCATCAGTACTGACAGTTTATTGCTTCGCATTATCCTGCCGGTAGGAATCTCGTTCTATACTTTCCAGGCATTGAGTTATAGCATCGATGTATATCGCGGAAAGATAGAACCGACACGCGACCCGATAGCGTTCTTTGCGTATGTAGCCTTCTTCCCGCAGTTGGTTGCAGGACCTATTGAACGAGCCACGAACCTATTGCCACAGTTCCAAAGGGTACGTACTTTCGATTATGCAGAAGCGGTAGAAGGATGCAGACGCATCTTGTGGGGACTATTCAAGAAGATGGTGATAGCTGATAACTGTGCTATCTATGTGGATTCGGTGTGGAAGGATTATGCGAGTCAGTCTGGTAGCACATTGGTATTGGCGGCAATATTGTTTGCATTCCAGATATATGGCGATTTCTCCGGATATAGCGATATTGCGATTGGTACAGCCAAACTCTTTGGTATCAACTTGCGTGATAACTTCCTAACTCCGTATTTTAGTCGAAATGTGGCGGAGTTCTGGAAGCGTTGGCACATATCGCTAAACACTTGGTTTGTAGATTATGTATATATTCCATTGGGTGGTAGCCGCATAGGAAGATGGAATACTATCCGCAATACGTTTGTGATATTCCTATTATCCGGCTTATGGCATGGGGCGAACTGGACATATGTAGGATGGGGTGCATACCATGCATTACTGTTTGTGCCGCTGATTTGGTTTGGTACAACGAAGAAGTATAGAGAAACCGCTACATGGAAGCAAATACCGCATATGCTATTGACATTTGCGTTGGTAGTACTCGGTTGGATTATATTTCGTGCTCCGTCTATAGCGGATGCATGGCAGTATGTGGCAGCGATTTGCAATAAATCGCTTTTATCAATACCATGGCTAATGACACGTCCGTTCTATATACCATTATTTATAAGTATTGCTATTTTGTTGTTGTTCGAATGGATAGGAAGACGGGAAGGCTATGGATTAGGATGGCTACGAGGTAAACGAGGTGCGATACAATTAGTCATATATTACCTATTTATGGTGCTGATATATATTTGGCAGTCGAGTGAGAATATACAATTTATCTATTTCCAATTCTGAGATGAAGCGATTTATACGAAATATAATATTGATTTTTATACCGGCTGTTCTATTATTGGCATGGTATATAATCGATGATCCTTTTATGTTGTACTGGCACTACGAGAACTTGTGTGAATATGGGCAACGCAAGCAATGCGGAAATGATGCCTATCGCGGAATCAGATGGATGGATCAATATGACGATTCGATGCATTACAATAGTTTCATTATAGGATCAAGTCGTTCAAGCTTCTATTATGTAGAAGATTGGAAACAATATTTAGGTGAGGATGCATCGTGTTTTCATTTCAGCCAAAATGGTGATAATCTTCTTGGGGCATATCAGCGCATCCTGTATTTGTATAATCGTTTTGAACGCGTAGATAATATATTGTTGATCATGGATGCTGGTTTTCTTTGCGATATGAAGCCTCATAAAGGTCATTTATATAGTCAACCATGGCAAGTGAAGGGTAAGGAAAACTTCTTAGAGTTTAACCGTGAGCATATCATCGCCTTTTTTTCGTTGGAATATCAGAAGCAAGTATGGGGAATATCTAATGATGAGCCTGGCTTGCATTTCTATTATATACCGGAATATAATGAGTTGCATAAAGATGGAGCAGAAAGTATGCTCAATACAAATCCGGAGCAGTATTATGCATTAATAGACGAAGATCATCGTTTATATCCGCGTACAGGGGAAGATAATATTACTGATGCGGTGATTTTTGATGCCCAAAGGTATGCATTAACGGACATTCGCAACCTTTTCCAATCGCACAATACGGATTATCGAATAGTCATAAGTCCACTATATGATCAATGGAAGATAAATTCATCGGATCTACAATTTTTAAATGAAACATTTGGAGAGGATAAAGTCTTCGATTTCTCCGGGGTTAATGAATATACGAACAATGTGAGTAACTACTATGAGAATTCGCATTATCGTCCACAATTATGTCGCCAAATATTAAAAATTATATATCAGTAGCATAATATAGGTCTATATACGCATATGAGTATGAAACTATCTATTATAACAATTAACTACAATAATGCGAAGGGGCTACGCAAAACCCTTTCCTCCGTAGCGTCTCAGACCTATCGCGATATCGAACACATCATCGTTGATGGAGGCTCGACCGATGGCTCTGTAGAAGTAATCAAAGAATACGTCAATCAATGTGTGATGTATGATGTGTTATGGGTGTCCGAAAAAGACAAGGGCATCTACAATGCCATGAACAAAGGAATTGAAATCGCTTTAGGTAGGCGGATTGTGAATTCCTTTAATCGTTCCGAGCTTGTTGAGGATAAGAACAAAGGTATCGAAATTGCGTTAGGCCAAAGGGGCGTCAATAAAAATCATACATCAAACATCACACATAATACATCGCAAGAATCGCTCTGCGATTACATCCAAATCCTCAATTCCGGTGATCTCCTTGCCGCTCCCAATGTCACAGAGCGAATGGTGAATGCCCTTCATTCGTTCACTCGTTCAACGTTAAACGACAAAATCGATGTCCCGATTTTGTACGGCAATATGATCAAAAAGGACTACACTACGGGTAAGATCATCGGCAAGAGTAGGGAAGTGGAGTACTCGCTACGTAATTACTATTCCGGCACCATGAACCATGACTGTTGCTATTTCCGTCGTGATTTCTTTGAAACCTATGGACTTTATGACGAGAATCTCAAGATTGTAAGCGATTGGAAATGGTTCCTGCAAGCCATTGGCCTCGGACATGTCAAACCGGTATATGTAGATATTGATGTCACCATCTTCGATGCCTCCGGTATTAGCGAGACGAACCTCGCTCTCCGTAACCAAGAGCGACGCCAAGTCCTCGAAGAATTACTACCACCGGCAATATTGGCGGACTATGATAAGTATGCTTTCCCAACTACTCAAATTGATCGACTTAAGAAATATCATTTGTGGCCATTGGTATATTTTATTGAGAGAGTTCTTTTTAAACTTAATAAATGGCATATTTTGTGGTAACGAGTGAAGGTTGAACGAATGAACGAGTGAAAGTATATGAATGAAGCAAAATATAGTTATAAGAATCTGGATGTATACAAGGAATCGAAGGTCCTTGTGAAAATGGTGTACGGATTGCTCAAGCAATTTCCTAAGGAGGAGCAATATGCATTATGCGACCAACTGAGACGTGCAGTTATATCTGTGCCCTCTAATATAGCAGAAGGAAGTGGACGTACCTCAATGAAGGATCAAGCACATTTTCTCGAAATGTCATTTGGCTCTCTAATGGAGGTTGATTGTCAAATAGATATAGCATGTGATTTGGAATACATTACGCAAGAGGATCTTAGTAAAATATGTATCCAAATTAGTAGGGTTGCAGCGATGTTATCCGTTCTGCGTAATAAATGCCTTCAACGTTCAGTCGTTAAACATTAATTATCGTTATGAAAAAAACTCGCTTTTCAGTCATAATGCCTCTGTACAACAAGGCTCCGTTTGTACGGAAAGCCTTGGAATCCATTGCGTCTCAAACATACCGTGATTTCGAACTCATCATCATTGATGACGGTTCGACTGACAATAGCGCTGCTATCTGTGAAGAGTTTTTTCAAACGTTCAATCATTCACTCGCTCATTCGATAAACGTTAATCGTTCATTCGTTCATTTGTTCATTCGGCAAACTAATTCCGGCGTTGCAGCGGCGCGGAATAACGGAGTTAAGGCGAGCAAAGGCGAATACGTCTGTTTTCTTGACGCTGACGATTGGTGGGAACCTACGTTCTTGGAAGAGATGGATAAACTAATAAATGAATATCCCGATGCCGGTATCTATGCCTCTAATTATATCTACTATAAGCCCGGCAAGACGCACATTGCTCTGAACTTGGAACGAGGATACATCGATTATCCAAAAGCCTATTACGAAGGCTCTTCTATGCCGGTATGGACTGGTGCTACCTGCATGCCGCGTAAGGTGTTTGATGAGATGGGTGGTTTCCCATTGGGCATCAAACTCGGCGAGGATTTTCTCCTCTGGGCAAAGACAGCACTCCATTATCCGGTGGCTTTCTCAGAGAAACCCTTGGCATACTATAATAACGATGTCCCTGCTTCCCTCCGTGCTACCCGCAATCTCCATGCCCCCGAGCATCACATGCTTTTCAATCTTGAGCCTTTAGAGCAGGAATTAGCGCGTCGTGAATCGAACTCCCTTCCTTTTAGGGAGGGGCAGGGGGTAGGCTTTCATTTGCTATTAGACAAATTGCGTATAAGCGGACTGCTTGAGTATTGGATGAGCGACGTGTATCACGATGTCGCGGCTGCCGAACTCGCCAAAGTCGATTGGAGCAAACAACCGAAATCAGCAAAGGCGCAATATGAGAAGCCTATCTGGTTCCTTCGCGCAAAGAGAAGTTTTATGCAAGTAGGAAGCTATTGTAAGCAAAAAATGATAAGATTGTTATACAAAAAATGATTAGTATGAGCGATTTTATTCTCCTATATGATTCTGCACCAACCTTTTCTTTGAAAGGTTTTCATCTGGAAGAAGCGTATGAGAAGTTGAGCCTTGACAGCACGCATAGCTTAGTTAGAAGTAGAATCTCAGAAACCGTGCGCGAACGCTTGTATTCCTTAATCAATGTAGAGGACGAGAACGAGCCTCATGTTTCTTTCTTGGAGTTGAAAAAATATAGGGAGTATTGGTTTTATCAAGATCAAATCAATAATACATCTAAGTATGAACCATATATTTTAGCAATAACACGTCTTAATTATTCGTTCGGTTCTAAATTGAAATATCTAATTCCCTTTTCCGAGTTGAATAAATGGAAAGAGGCAATGAGCCTATTGAAATGTTTGATGGAAGATGGTCATAACTTGAACTATGATCTTGAACTTGCAATGGAGCGTCAAATAGATAGGGTAAAGGCCATCAAACGCTTGAAGAAGTTGGGAGTGAAAGTAAACTTTGATGACGAGAAGAAAGAGGTGGCGTGTGACGATTTGACGCCGATTTATCGAAAGATTAGTGCTATTATAGAAAAGGTTGGAGGAGCGCGGAGTGTTGTTTTCTATCTTAAACGTCATACATTCTACAATGCCAACCATCATCGGCTAACACAGCATCGGCAAATGAATCGTTTGGGCGCTATAAAACCGGATGTAGAAGTGCCATTAGCATATCTTCTCAACCTGGCTTTTAATAAGTTGAACTATAGAGGAAATGAACGGTATCTGAGAGAATTAGTGGAGGCAGAGCAGTTAGCAAAGGATGTGTGCGCAGTAGAATATGAAGCGCAGACCTATACTATTTGGAATGATATTTTCTATGACAAAGACGCTATCGATAGCTACTTTCAGCGCTTGATCATATGGGATTCTATATATACCATCCCGCAGTGTTCTCCGGTGTTTGTGAGAGATTTAATAGCTCATCTTGTCACTGAGTTTGATCAACTTGGAATGAAGCCATCGGATAAGTACACCCTGCATGATTACGATCGATTCATGAACTATATGATAGATAGAGCGCAGATGGGTCTGTTTACCCAGATGCGTTTTGAGACTGCAATGCGCGAACTTAAAATGCCCGAGGTTAAATTGCGTGCGCTATGGAGCGATGTAACCGAGTGTGCTGGAAGTGTCCGATATGTCACGCCTCTGGACTTTGATTATCTGGAGATTTTTTACCAACCTGCATATCTGATGCCTAATAAGGATCTATTATTATACCCCGTATCATTGGGTGCAATGGGATGGTATGAGGTGCTAACTCGAGGATTAAGGAGGTGGAATGACAAAGTGGAAAATAAGCTTGGTGACCTGTTGGAAAGTTTCTTGCACAAACAATTTGCGTTACACGATATACCTTCTAAAACTGGAAAATATCTCATAAAGAAGGTACACGGTGATTGTGATGCATCCATAGAGGATGATGAACATCTATTGCTTATGGAATTAAAGAAAAAGACCATGACTCGTCAAGCCAAGTCGGGACACATGTTTAGGATTTTACTTGATTTAGCTGCCGCTTTATTCATCCCGCAACAACAAGCCTTTAAAACCGAAACGTTTCTTTTGGAGAATGGTAAAATAGACTTGGATAAAGATGGCAAATTAGATGAATTAGAAAATAAAAATAAACACATAGAGAAATTAGCGGTAGCATTAACTGATTTCGGATCTCTACACGACCGAGTGATTTTAGATCGTGTATTGGATATCTTTTTGCGGTACGATTTTAATTTTAAAGAACAGGAAGTATTGGACTTCCTTGGAGATGCAGAGAAAACCGAAGAGGTAATGTATAGTTTGGATAAACTGCATAAGAAACAGGAAGATATGCGCAACTATGTCAATAGACTTATTGCTATTCAAACGGATCTCAAACCGGATCGGATATTCTTTAATTCCGGATTCTTTAGCTTGGAACAAGTGTATTTCATATTATCGATTTCCTCCGGTACGAAAGATTTCATTGATAAAATTCTGAATATGAAATACACTTCATTTGGTACAAAAGATTTTTGGGCGGAAGTAGATTTTAAACTTAATTTAATGACTAAATAACAAAAGTTATGAAACATCTATATATCATAGGAAATGGCTTTGATTTGCATCATGGCATACCCTCTTCATATAAGCAATATATGACATGGCTTATCTGCCATTATCCTGAATTCTATGACGAGGTTTCCAGAACTTTCAAAGATGCAGATGAGGATGCGTGGTGGGCTGATTTTGAACATCGATTGGCGGAAGTAGAATATATGTATGATTTATCCATACAAATATATCCGGATATCAAAGTGCTAGGTGTTGAGATAAAAGGAACCAATTCTCCGGAAAGATTAGCGGCTACGTTTAAAGCAGTGCAAAAGACGTTTACTTTATGGGTACATAGTTTAAATGAATTATTGTTGGAGTATCAACCCGACTTAAAACTGGATCCGGATGCGACCTATTTGACGTTTAATTATACGAATACATTGCAAGATCTATATCATATTCCTGATAAGCACGTATTGCATATACTGAAAAGCTGAAAGAGGGGATGAACTAATTATCGGGCATGAATCTGATGGTAACGATTTTGCCTTAAAGCAATTAGAAGAAGTGGGCTTTCAAAAGAAGCCATATCGGATTGCCCAACAAATAGCAGTATTGCGAAAACCTACGGAGAGTATTATTGAGGTTAATCGAGCTTTTTTTGAATCATTATCAGATGTTGAAACTATTACGGTTTATGGTTTCTCATTCTAGTCTATTGATATGCCGTATATAAGAGAAATTATCAAACATATCAAATCAGACGTAAAATGGCAGATATATGTACATTCTAAAAAAGATGAAAAAAGAATTGAAAAATGTGACGAGATGTGGCTGCAAAACATAGAATTGTTGATCTGATACTTTTTTAGCGTGCTTGAGCTCAAAAGACGTGTTTTGCTTACAAAAACAAAATAATTTGCAGAATTTGTTCCATATATTTTGATATATGGGATTTTTTTTATATTCAAATAGTATCTTCGTTTCTCCCAGTGGGACCCACCGAAGTTACAGTGCAGCGATGCTGCAGATACCAAGTTTTAGCCAAAAAACACTAAAAATACAAGTATTTTATAGATTTTCTTCTAAAAACTTGTATATTTGAATCTTTTTTCGTAAAATATTTACGTAACTTCGAGGGCACCGACATAGATTGTTCTATGTGCAGTACAATTCTTCCGAGTGGGGACTCGTCTGGTACTACACTCGAAGTGCCATCCGAGGCACTTCTTCACCGGTCGAAATTACAGTCGCAGTATCCTGCAACTAACAAATATTTGTTCGAAAACCTTCAAATATGCGAGCATAATCAAATTTTTGTAACAAATATTTGCATATTTGATTAATTTGTTGTAACTTTGTGCCCAAATTGCATATCGTGTGATTAGATTATGTCTATCGTGCGATTAAGAAGTGGTACTGACTATGATAAAAGAGAAGAGAAAAACAGTATATCTCGGCATGATAGCCGACATTATGCATCCGGGGTTGATAAACATTATCTCGGAAGGGGCTAAATATGGAGATGTGATGATTGGTTTGTTTACGGACAAAGCAATTGCCACGCATAAGCGTCTGCCATATCTGACGTATGAGCAACGTAAGAACGTTGTAGAACATATTCAGGGGGTAGTGCAAGTAGTTCCGCAGGATGATTGGAGTTATGTACCGAATCTTCGTAAGTACAAACCCGATTACATCATCCATGGTGATGACTGGGTAGAAGGACCGGATAAATACATCCGCGAGGAGGTATTTAAAGTGATGAAGGAGCAAGGTGGTGAAGTGATAGAGATTCCCTATACGAAAGGCATTTCGTCATCGGGTTTGGCTGAGGAGTTTGCTAAGTTAGGCACTACACCAGAAGCAAGAATGAAATCGTTGCGTCGGTTGATTACGGCGAAGCCTATTGTACGTATCTTAGAGAGCCATAGTGGTTTGACCGGTCTAATCATCGAGAATACAAAAGTAGAGCAAGATGGTTGTGTGCGGGAGTTCGATGGAATGTGGGCTAGTTCACTTACGGATTCGACGAGCAAGGGGAAACCTGACATAGAAGCAGTGGATCTGACAACTCGTCTGCATGACTTGAATGACAGTCTTGAGGTAACTACCAAACCGGTAATCTTTGATGGAGATACTGGCGGTAAGGTGGAGCATTTCCCTTTTACAGTGCGTACGCTTGAGCGCATGGGAATATCGGCAGTGATTATTGAGGATAAAGTGGGATTGAAGCAAAATTCTTTATTCGGGACGGATGCTGTGCAGACGCAGGACACCATAGATGGATTTTGCGAGAAGATTCGTGCCGGTAAGGCTGCGCAAGTGACGCGGGATTTTATGATTATCGCTCGAGTGGAGAGCTTGATAGCCGGAAAACCGGTCGAAGATGCATTAGAGCGTGCTTTCGCTTATGTTGCAGCAGGAGCAGATGGAATTATGATTCATTCACGCAATAGAGACGGAGAAGACATACACGATTTCTGTACGCGCTTCCGCGAGAAAGATGGTCATACGCCTATTGTTGTGGTTCCAACGACATTCAATCATATCACGGAAGATGAGTTTGCTGAGTGGGGCGTGAACATCGTGATTTATGCGAACCACATGCTACGTAGTGCTTATCCTGCGATGGTTAGTTGTGCAAAATCGATTTTGGAGCATGGACGCTGCAGTGAGGCAAGTGCCGACTATTGCATGCCTATAAAGGATATATTGACGTTAATTCCAGGTACTAAACAATGATTGCACCAAAAGAATTCATAGAAAAATTACAATCTGGTGGCGTGTCATTCTTCGCAGGAGTGCCTGATTCGCTGCTGAAGAATCTTTGCGCGTATATTACTGATCACATTACGCGCGAGAATAATATCATTGCGGCGAATGAGGGCGGTGCGGTGGCTCTGGCTGCCGGTTACCATTTGGCAACGGGCAAAATAGGATGCGTCTATATGCAGAACTCCGGTGAGGGCAATGCTGTGAATCCGCTGCTGAGTCTGATGGATGCGGATGTGTATGGGATGCCGCTATTGATGATTATAGGTTGGCGTGGAGAGCCGGGAGTGCATGACGAACCGCAGCATGTCAAACAAGGCAAGGTGACACTCTCGTTGTTAGAGACGATGGGGATTCCGTATTCTGTGTTGGATGAGAATTGGGAAAAGCAGACGGATGAGGCACTCCAAGCGATTAAGGAGACGAATGGTATCTATGCGCTCATTGTGCGTAAAGGTACTTTTGAGGATTACAAACCACAAAACCAAATCAATCAAGATTGGTCCTTAGCACGCGAGGAAGCTATAAAGATAGTAGTGGACAAGTTGCGCGAGGATGATATAGTTGTCTCTACTACCGGTATGATCAGTCGGGAGCTGTTTGAGTATCGTGAGGCAAAAGGACAAGGGCACGCTCATGATTTCTTAACAGTGGGCAGTATGGGGCACGCGAGTCAGATTGCGTTAGGCATTGCTCTCCAGAAGCCGAATAGGCGCGTGATTGTTTTTGATGGAGACGGGGCACTACTCATGCACATGGGAAGCATGGCGATTATTGGCGATTATAATCCGAAGAACTTGGTGCATATTGTCTTCAATAACGGTGCGCATGACTCAGTGGGAGGGCAGCCGACCGTGGGTCAGAAGATAGATGTTGAGGCGGTTGCAAAGGCAGTGGGGTATGCGGATGTAATTTTGGTAGATAGTCAGATGTCGCTGATGTGCGCGATGAACCATGTGAACAACGCGGTGATTGATGGTGTTTCGCTGATAAACGTCAATGTACGAAAAGGCAACCGGAAAGATTTGGGCAGGCCCACCACTACACCGCAACAAAATAAAGAGGCTTTAATGAAAGAGTTAGAGAAATGAAGATCAAGCGAAATATTTTATTAAACCCAGGACCATCCACCACAACGGATACTGTCAAGATGGCGCAAGTTGTGCCAGATATTTGTCCGCGCGAGAAAGAGTTTGCAGGATTGATGAAAGGTCTGCGTAATGATTTGTTGAAAGTGGCTCATGCTCCAGCAGACCAATTTACGGCTGTGCTGTTTTGCGGTTCGGGAACTATCAATATTGATATATGTATCAACTCATTACTCCCGGCTAATAAAAAAGTACTGGTGGTAAACAACGGAGCCTATAACTCTCGTGCAGTAGAAGTTTGCCAGATGTATCATTTGCCCCATATTGACTTAAAGTCCTCTGTCTTTGAGCAACCCAATTTGGCAGATGTAGAACGTACTCTACAGGAGAATCCAGATGTGGCGATGGTTTATTGCTGCCACCATGAGACAGGAACCGGAGTGCTTAACCCAATCAGAGAAATAGGTGCATTGGCGCATAAATATGGAGCAATCTTTGTGAGTGACACTACTTCTTCCTTAGGTATGATACCTGTGGATGTAGTAAAAGACAATATCGATTTTTGTATGGCGTCCGCACAGAAAGGTCTGATGGCGATGTCCGGTCTATCATATATCATCGGAAAAGAAGATATAATTAAAGCCTCAAAGAATTATCCAACACGTTCGTATTATACGAATTTGTATCTCCAATATGAGTACTTTGAGAAAACAGGGGAGATGCATTTTACACCTCCTGTACAAACTATATATGCTACCATACAGGCTCTGAAAGAATATTTTGCAGAAGGAGAAGAAGCTAAGTTTGCGCGCCATCGTCGTGTGTATGAAGCTATCCATCGTGGTATTGATAAGTTGGGATTGGAGACGGTTATAGACAAAAAGATTGAATCAGGGCTGGTTGTCTCCGTCAAATATCCGGATAATCCTAATTGGAATTTTGAGAAAGTGCATGATTACTGCTATGAACGCGGTTTTACTATCTATCCGGGAAAAATCAGTACATCTAACACTTTCCGTCTTTGTGCTTTGGGCGCAATAGACGAACCGGATATTGTGGTTTTCTTTGATGTGTTTGAAAAAGCATTAGATCAATTTGGAATCCGTCATGATTAAGACAGCAGTAATAATGGCCGCAGGTATGGGCACGCGTTTTGGTGAGCATACCAAGTTGATGCCCAAGGGATTTATACCATTCCGAGGCAAGGCGATGGTAGTGCGCAGTATAGAGACACTTATAGAATGCGGTATAGAGAGAATCATAATAGGCACGGGCTACTACAAAGAATATTACGAAGCTTTGCAAATGCAATATCCTCAAGTGGAATGTTGCTTTAGTCCCCGTTTCGCAGAGACAAATAGTATGTACACGCTTTGGAATTGTCGAGAACTAATAGGAGAGGATGATTTCTTATTGCTGGAGTCGGACTTGGTATTTGAAAAACGCGCAATAGAGTGTTTATTAGAGTGCCCGCATGAAAGCACAATGTTGATAACTCCGGTAACAAAGTTCCAAGACCAGTATTATGTGGAGAAGAACGATAAAGGAGTACTCACCAATTGTTCTATTGATCCGAATGTGCTGCATTATAGTGGAGAGTTGGTCGGAATTCATAAGATAACAAACGATTTTTATCGTACGATGTGTCGTGAGTATTCTGCCATCGTGAATGAGAAACCGAAACTTGGTTATGAGTATGAATTGCTAGAGGTTTCTCAACACATTCAGCCGATGAGAGTGTTGTGCGTAGAAGGATTGCGGTGGTATGAGATTGATGATGAAGAAGATTTAAAATTTGCTGAAAATAATATATTGGTATGAAAAAACGATTATTAGATTTCTTGTTATTACCGATTAAATTTATTGCTTCTCCAATGATTCGTAGAATAGTACGTGAAGACTGGGATATAAGAATGGAAGGTCGGGTAAATTATTACTCACGTTTGGCTAAAGAAAAAGCAGCATCATGCGGAAAGAATTTGTATGTCGGTTATCCGTCTCAATTTACAGGAGAGGTTCATTTTGGCAATAATTGTAACTTCAATGGAATGAGAGTTATTGGAGGGGGTAAAGTAACTTTTGGAGATAACTTCCATTCAGGAGAAGAATGCATGATCGTTACTCAGAATCACAACTACGATAAGGGCGAGGCTATTCCATATGATACAACGTTTGAATACAAAGAAGTAGTAATAGAGGATAATGTGTGGTTTGGAAATCGCGTGATTGTTGTCGGCAATATTACAATCGGTGAAGGTTCAATTATAGCTGCTGGAGCCGTTGTGACGAAAGATGTGCCGAAGTGTGCTATTGTTGGTGGCAATCCGGCAAAGGTGATTAAATATAGAGATGTTGAGCATTATGAAAAACTCAAAGCAGAACAGAAATTCCATTAAAATGATAGGATCATGAAAATACCAAGTTGGATAAAGAATATATATTTCCGATATTTCTTCAAAGTGAAGAAGGGGAGATGCCTATTTATACCGCATCCTGGGTTCTGCAAGAATGATAAAGCGTCCATTATTAACTACAAAGCAGATAATTGTCTGATCTTTGTTCGGTATATGCTTGATAACGGTTTGTGCGGAGATAAAGAGTTGGTAGTTGTTTCTACTACTCTTGAATGCGCACAAAAAGAGCAAGCGTTTTGCACAGAGCACTATCCGGACGCAAATGTGCAGATTATTCCGAATGTATCAAGACAAATTAAATCAGCATGGGCATCGGCAGAGTATATATTTAGTGCAGAAGAAATATTCCAACATCAGAAGAAGAAAGGGCAGAAATATATATGCTTGAGTTATTATCCTATCAGTTTGAAAAATGATTATTTTGAGGAATCTGAAGGTTATTATGGAAGTAGATTGAAATACGCAATGGAGATAGATCTTATAGCCTCTAGTTCTTTGATAAATAGTCAAATAGACGCATCTGCATATTCTACACCGTTTGGAAAATTCGTACCTATAGGGAAATGTAGAACGGATGTTTTGTCGCAAAAGAGTGATGTCCGTTTTGTTCGCGAATACTTGCAATCATTATGTGGAGATTATAGCTTTTCTAAAATCATGCTATATACTCCTACATGGAGAGATTATGAACTTGCGAAGTTTGACATTAAGCGTTCGATATTAGGCTTTGATGTGGAGCATTCGAGATTCGAGGAATTTTTGCATGAAAACGAGTTGCTGATTGTTTGCAAATTGCATCCACATCAGAATGCGGAAGTTGTAGATGAAGATATGCCACAAGGTGTGATTAATTTTAAGGGTAATGATGCATTTGGTCTTATAGAATTGATGCAAGCAAGCGATATACTAATTTCTGACTATACTTCTACTTATGTTGATTATTTGTTACTTAATAAGCCGGTGATATTTAATTTCTATGATTTAGATATGTACGAGAAAAGTAGAGGGTTGGCGTTTCATCCTTTTGGACGTATATGTGCTGGAGATAAGTTTATAGACGAGGAATCATTCTATGTCGCGACTAAGGAGGCTTTGGCGAACCCAGATAAATATAAAGAGAAACGAACAGAGGTGTTGGAAGAACTGATCACTTATAGAATGAATGTCTGCGAAAAGACATATCAATACCTGTTTGGAAAATTAAATTAATGAAAAAAGAATCATACACATTAGCCATTGTGATTCCGTGCTGGAATGAGGAGAAATTGCTCCCCGGGATGCTAGATTGTTTGCTGAAGCAGACATTCCAAGATTGGTGCGCGTACTGCGTGGATGATCAATCGACGGATAATACGGCAGAGATAATCAAAGCGTATCAGGATAAGGATGCGCGTATACTGTATGTATGCCGCGATAGAGAGCCGAAAGGAGGACAGACGTGCAGGAATACCGGAGTAGAGTTGGCAAGAAATGCAAAGTATCTTATTTTCTTTGATGCGGATGACATGGTTGCTCCATACTGCTTGGAGCAGAGGGTGCGATTCTTGGATGAACATCCGGATTTAGACTGCGGCGTATTTCCGGTGATGGCATATTCAGAGGATATTCATGAGACAGATGGACCAGTATTTGGAGTGAAGTCATTTGAGGACGATATAGAAGCACTGATAGGATTTAATGTGCCCTTCGATTCTGCAACGAACATATATCGATATGATAGTTTGGTAAAATCGGGAATTAAATGGGATGATAAGATAAAGTCCTATCAAGATGTGGATTACAATATCCAATTAGTTCTTAGCGGAATGAGATACGCATATGCGACAGAGGCAAAGGCTGATTATTTCTATCATTACACAACGGATGGAGTTGCCGGTAGCGGGAGAGTTAAACGGAATTATGTCAGTCACCTATATTTTATAGATAAGGTGACGCGGAATGTAAGTGCAAAATATGGGAATAAGTACGATTTCTGTTTAGAGGCGATGATCGCAACATTTATTGGGACATTTCGCGATACATGGTGGCCATTTATGAAGATTTTACGTATGCCATGGATGAAAAGGCATTGGGGATTTAAGTTGCGGATTTTGATGTATATGGTAATCCTAAAAATGGATAGACGAGTTTTGTTTTATAAGCATCGTAAATATTCAAAGCGGCAGAATGCGATGTGGAATGAAAACATGAAGAGGAAACGTAAAGAGTTATTAGAGAAAGGCATTGAAGCATGAAAAGTAAAAACAAAATATTAATATCCGTTATTATCCCTTCCTATAATCGCGCGAACACAGTGGGAGAGACTATTGACAGCATCCTTGCGCAGAAAGTGGATGCGGACATCGAGATTGTCATTGGTGACGATTGTTCTACTGACAATGCGCGTGAGGTGTTGGAGCAATACCGGCAGAAGCATCCGGATATCATCCGTCTTTTTCTGCGTGAGCAGAACATCGGATTGGGAGCCAATTGGGCGCAATGTGTTAAGGATTGTCGTGGTGAATTCATTTGCAATTGCGATAACGATGATTATTGGCATAATCCGAACAAGTTGCAACTTCAACTCGATTACATGCGTGCTCATCCGGAGTGTAACATCCTCATAACGAATCATCGTACGCATAACCGATCTACCGGGGAGATAAAGGAATGTAAAGCAGAAATAGATCATACTGACATCCAGCAATGTATGTGGGGCGGAGGGCATTTCTGCAATGCCACAATCATGTATCGTGCGGATTTCATGAAGGCTCATCTGGATTTGGATGAGTTTATTCGACGTCGCTTGTCTTTGCAGGATTGGCCGACGTGGGTCATCTTGACTGCCTATACAGATATAGATGTATTGCCCGAATCGACAGCTACTTTCGGCATCGAGACGGTTTCTATCACACGCCCGGATTCAGTAGAACGACTTGCCAAACGCTATGAAGGCGACAAGGAAGTGTGCCGTTATTTAGGCGAACTATTCCCTGAGAAGTTCCCGTTTACGGATGAGATGTGGGATAACTACGCGGCTGGACGTTTATGCACAAAAGCATTTGATGTAGATGACTTTGAGTCCGCAAAACGCTATGGCAAAGAGTGTGCTACTCTTAGTCCTATCAAACGACTTTGCTCTCAACATAAAGTGCTGTTTAAGTTGTTTCGATGGCTCAAACGAATAAAAACGAGCCGATAATACGATAAATAATAGAAAAATAATAAAATTTGGCATAAACTTTTGTTTATGTCATTTTTTTGTTGTAATTTTGCAGCATGATTCCGAAAATAATCCATTATTGCTGGTTCGGAGGAGCTCCGTTGTTGCCATTAGCCGAACAATGTCTTGCTTCATGGAAGGAGCATATGCAGGATGCTGCTAATGGCGGCGAGTGGAAGTATATGCGATGGGATGAAAGCAATTTCGCTATTTCGTCCGCGCCGCTATATGTGCAGCAGGCGTACGAGGCGCGAAAATTCGCTTTTGTCTCGGACTATGTACGCCTATGGGCATTGGAGCAATATGGTGGCTTGTACATGGATGTGGACTTTATGGTTTTTCGTCCGTTCGATGACCTAATGGACAAGTATCCTGCTTTTGCCGGATACGAAGGATCCAAACGCCAACCGGTGATGCAAGGTGTTATCGCCTCTGAGCCGCATGGCGCGTGGGTGCGGGATATGTTATCGACTTATGACAACCGTTCTTTCATCAAACCCGATGGGAGCTTAGATTTGACACCCAACACCGCCTATTTCACCGATCGTCTCGAATCACAAGGTTTCGTCGCAGATGGAGTTGAGAAGGATTTCTATTTATTAGATATTCAAAAAAACTTAAAGAAAAATACGGAATTATCAGATACTTGCTGTATCCAGAACAGCATTGATCATCAGTCATCTCGTGAGCAAGCTTTTGGACAGCCTAATGCCCAATCCTGTTCGATAGACTCTATTGCACAGACTATATCCGATAATTCCTTACAAAAAATGCCAAAAAATCCTGAAAATAATTCTTCAGATGAGGGAATATTCATGCTTCACGTCTATCCGGTTCATTATTTCTGTCCAAGTTTAACTACAGGCGAGGATGTGCGTACTCCGGAGACCTACTGCGAGCACAAAGGGGAGAGTAGTTGGGCGCAGCAGACCTGGAAAGGTAGGCTAATGCGCATGTTGAGTCCCATCATTAGGACGAAACTCATAAAGCTTAAAAGAAAGTTATTAGGGTAATAATTATAGAATTATTTCATTTCCTTCTCAGGGATACTATCGTATAGTTGTTGGAGATAATTCTTCTCGTAATTGCTATCTGTGCGTGGCGGTTGTCCATTGGGGAGAACAACATTAAGAAGAGAATACACGATAGAGTGTTTGAGAACATTCTGTTTTACAAAGCAAATTTGGTCACGACGGAAAGTCTTGCTTGACATCAAGTTCGTGTCGTGAGTAGATATAATCAACTGAGCACCCATGCGGTTACTCTCTGGATTATTAAATATATCCACAATCTGCTGGCAGATACGTGGGTGAATGCGCGCATCGAATTCGTCAATAGCAATAGTAGAACCAGTATATAATGCCTTAGCAAGAACACCCGACATGTGAACCAATTTGATAGTACCCTCAGACTCGCAATCATTCATGGATACGACTTTCTTTGAGACGATTTGACCCTCCTCGTCATAGACATTATGCTCCGTCTTTAATTCTATGATTGGCTGAGATTTTAGCTGAGCAATTAAATCCGCCGGAAGTCCGGAAGGCAATTGAATCTGGTCGAAATCGATTTTCTTTGCAGACACGTTTTCAAATCCCAATTCGAATTGATGTATAAACTCCTGTATTTTTTTGGACATCAACGAATTTTCTAACAAGGTATTCTTGGTATAGGAACCATATGTCTCATCCCAAGAGCCAGAAACAGCATTAAAATTGTCCATAAACCAACTCAATACTTTGTGAGAGACAGATCCTCCTAATTGCCCGGAAAGTGAGATTACTAACCGATTTTTATTGAGTTTTTCTTTCTCAAAGGAGAATTCGTCTTCATATGGTTTATATGATGTTACTTCTTGATTGATACGCTCAAAACATGTTTTCTTCGAGCGACCTGGGATTTTAACAGAAAGCTGCTCATAAACGATGGAATCTCTATTGTAAGCGAACTCATATTCGTAAGTGTTGCTCTCTTTCATGAAAACCACCTTAAAAATGGTCGGTTTTTGATTCCAGCCCATCCCAAACTCAAAGGGCTCATAGGGCAATAATTCGCCGGGGTTCAACTTGACGGATTGGAGCACCATTGTTATCATCCTATTCATAGAGAGTAGGAGATTGGTCTTTCCGCTAGAGTTGTAACCATAGAATGCCATCACGTTCAAGTACTTGGCATAGGGAGAAATGCGCGTCACACCGCGTTCCCCATTTTCGTCAGATAGGTCACGAATGGCATTATTTGCCTCCAGAGTAACATGCTGCTCTTTCGCAATAGAGCGGAAATTTTCTACGTAATAATCCAGTAGCATAGTATTAAGTTTTGAGAATTAACCTCAAATCGGCTGCAAAATTACAAAAAAAATCCGATATACGCAAGAAGAATCGTTAGATTTTCTCAATTTCTGCCATTTTGGCAGTTTTATAACTAAAATTTGGAACGAAGTTATAGTACTGCCATTTTGTCATTTAAAAATAAGAAAAAACCGAGAATTGCAAGTGTATAATATGTAATATACCATAAATATCTGTAAAAAAATGAGGTAAATGCTCAATTTGGCACGGTATTTGCAGAAGGAGATGCGGTTGTAGATAATAGCTTAGGAAAGCCGAACCTGTAGAATAGAGGTATTAGTAATATAATATAAGGTACGAAGGAGGTGTTTATCATGTCTAAAAGTGCAGGACGCGCAAGAAGTGCGATTACCGGAAGGTACGTGACGATTGCTTATGCTCAAAAGAATCCGAAGACGACGGTGATAGAGAAGAAGTAACCGTGATGCAGGGACCTGTTGCACCTGGGTAAAGAAGCGGGCAGCAGGCTGAGCTGACAGATTCAGCTAGTTAAAGTCTCTAAATTTGTAATATAATGGCAAATTTTTCAAAAGAAGACATTTTAGCTGTTTGGAACAAAGGTACAGTAGTTCCCGGTTATGCCTCTAAAGATTGGAGAAAAGATCAGTGTGGTGCATGGATAGGTTTCAAGTACTACGGCGATCGCAATAGTGACTATGGTTGGGAAATTGATCATATCACTCCTCAGTCTAAAGGTGGAACCGACAACTTATCCAATCTTCGCCCATTGCAATGGCGTAATAATATGGCTAAGTCTGACGGTAAACTCTCTTGTGCAGTAATAGCATCCGGTAATAAAAACGTTGAGAAGTAACGTGCTGATAGAGGGTTAATGTTCTCCGAGGTTTTCTTGCCCAAGAATTTTTGACATTAGTATTAAGGCCTCGGTTCTTCATTTGAAGAATCTAAAAATAGCAGCGGTACTTGAGTGTGCCGCTGCTATTGTGTACTCAGTGCTTTTAGACTTTCATATACTCTTACATGTTTTTCGGGAAAATCGTGAGCGTCACTTTCGCTGTGTCATTTACCTGCGAATGAGTCGCGGTTGAACTGAGTGTTCACCAAGCCTTGCAAGACGTCAGTCCCGTGCATGCGGTGAGGCTAATCAATATCAGAAATCTGCGAATATACTTTCTCAACTTACCTCCTTTCATCAACTACGCGGATGTTCTTGGTAGTAAACAGCACTTGAAACCATTCCGGAGCGTTCTTCCATTTGATTGGAAGAAGCAACTTCCGCCTTATGTGGGCACTAAAGCTTGTTTTGGTGTGTATAAAGCGATAAAATTGCAGTAAATTTGCATTTTCTTGCTAAAATCCTTGTATATTCCAAATATTTATTGTAAATTTGCACCCGAAAAGGTATAAAAATTGTGAGATACTGCGAAATTATACCCGAAATGGTATAGAATTGCAGGTCTTGATATAAATTATACCCGATATGGTGTAAAAATGACAAGGTTAGCTACGTTTGTCAAGGCCAAGCGCAAACAGTTTGGCTTGACGCAGGAAGAATTAAGTCGCAAATCCGGAGTGGGATTGCGATTCATCAGAGAATTGGAGCAGGGTAAAGAAACACTCCGCATGGACAAGGTGAATCAAGTGCTTTGTCTTTTTGGCGCGGAATTAGGTCCAATGGAGTCCCAAGGACATTTATGATTTATGATTTTCGATTTTTGATTTTGTGATGAAAGCAGGTCGTGTATATTATAAAGGAGTATCGGCAGGGATAATACGCGAGGATGAAAACGGATATATGTTCCGGTATGATACCGATTATTTGCAACGAAAGGATGCACAACCGATAAGTCTTACTCTACCTTTGCGTAAGGAACCGTACGTATCACAGATACTGTTCCCTTTTTTTGATGGATTGATTCCGGAAGGTTGGTTGCTGGACGTGGCAGTAAAAAGTTGGAAAATAGACCAACGTGATCGAATGGGACTATTGTTGGCATGTTGCAGCGATTGTATCGGTGCCGTTAGCGTCGAGCAAATCGAAAATGGTACATTGTAAATCGTTAAATCGTAAATATTATGCGGTGTTTATGCTGTTATAGAGAGTTAATGACCGGTCAGAAAGACTATCATCCGACCTGCGCGAAGAAGATGTTCGGTACGAAAGAGGTACCGAGTATGCCTTATGATCACACTCAGATTCGGCAGATAGCAAAGACCGTTATCCGAACAAGAACGGCTGTACCTGGAGTGCAAGCAAAATTGTCAATGGACATCCAAAAGGTTGAAGGAGAGATTGAACGATTTACCATAGTCGGATTGCAAGGTCAGTATATATTGAAGCCTCAAACGGAGAAGTATGCCGAATTACCTGAGAATGAAGACTTAACAATGCACTTGGCGGAACAGGCGGGAATATCAGTTGTGCCACATTGTCTTGCTCGGTTTGCGGATGGGAGATTGGTATATTTGACAAAGCGTGTTGACAGGACGAAGAAAAACGAGAAGATAGCGATGGAAGATCTATGTCAACTATCGGAACAATTGACGGAGAAAAAATATCGAGGCTCCTACGAGAAAATCAGTAAGGTTATCAAACAATACTCCGCTGCGCCGATGCTGGACGTAGTGAATTTTTGGCAGGTAGTAATGTTTAGTTGGATTGTCGGCAATAGCGACATGCATCTCAAAAACTTCTCATTATACGTGCCCAAAGGAGAATATGTACTCAGTCCGGCATACGATATGCTAAACACATTGATTGTAGTGCCCGAAGACAAAGAGGAACTTGCATTAAATCTTAACGGTAAGAAAAGCAAGATTACATGGCATGACTTCACGCAGGTAATGACAGGAAGCGGTGTTCCGGAAAAAGTGCAAGAGACCATGCGGACACAGTTCATGAAAGTACAAACGAAATGGGAAGAAACGATACGCAGTTCATTTCTCTCTGAAGAGATGCAAGATAATTATATCACTATTATCAATGAGCGATTAAGTCGATTGAGAAGCTAATATGATGTGTGATGTAAGGTATATAGAGTGTACAATAATATAGTAAAGTGTTATTTAATAGTTTCGAATATCTCCTTTTCCTGCCGATAGTATTTGCTGTCTATTGGGCAATCGGGTATGCACGGATCAATGATTCGCTCAAGTTGCGATTGCAGAATGCATTCGTGGTGATAGCTTCTTATGTCTTCTATGGTTGGTGGGACTATAAGTTCTTGCTTCTTATTGCATTCACAAGTCTTTGCTCGTATGCGAGCGGCTTGCTCATCGATAAGAGCAAGAGGTGTATAGTGTATGGTGTACGGTGTATAAATTGGGCAAAGTTCTGGCTGATAACCAATATTGTTATCAATCTTGGAATTTTGGCGACATTCAAATACTACGATTTCTTTGTATCGGAATTCGGCGCGTTATTTTGGATAAGTACGGAGAGTTTGTTACTGCGGATTATATTGCCGGTAGGAATTAGTTTCTATACCTTCCAAGCTTTGTCTTATTCGATTGATGTCTATCGGGGAAATATCAAGCCGACAAGGGATATCATCGCGTTTTTTGCGTTCATATCCTTCTTCCCGCAGTTGGTAGCCGGACCTATCGAACGAGCTACGAACCTCTTGCCGCAATTTCTACAGAACCGGAAGTTTAGTTATGAGCAAGGTATGGACGGTATGCGGCAGATACTCTGGGGATTATTTAAGAAGATCGTGATAGCTGACAACTGCGCAGTATATGTCGATCAAGTTTGGGCGACTTACCCCACGCAATCGGGAAGTACGCTCTTGCTTGCAGCTGTGCTTTTTACATTCCAGATATACGGAGACTTCTCAGGATATAGTGATATTGCTATCGGAACTGCGAAACTCTTTGGCATCAAACTGATGCGGAACTTCAACAATCCATATTTCTCGCGCGATATTGCGGAGTTCTGGAGAAGATGGCATATCTCGCTCACCACCTGGTTCCGCGACTATGTCTATATTCCGCTTGGTGGCTCACGCCCTGATATACGAACAAAAACACAAATAAACACAGCATGCGCTGACATAAACATAGATAAAGATTTAACCAAAAATGATGAATCCGCAGTTACTTTCAGTAACTCCAACAGCCTTGATCCTCAGTCTGCTTGTATGCAAGCATCCAGACAGTCTGACGCTCAATCCTGTTCAAATGCTTTGACGGATTCATCTACAAAAAAATATCAAAAAAATCCAAAAAATATCTTAGACGCATACTATAACAATATAAAATTGCGAACAAAGCTCATTACATGCCGGAATGTGATGATTGTGTTTTTGATATGTGGACTGTGGCATGGAGCAAACTGGACATATCTGGTATGGGGATTATATAATGTACTGCTCTTTTTGCCGTTGATTCTGATGGGCAAATCGAAGCGATATAAAGATAGTCTTTTGATCTGGAAACAATTGCCGCAGATGCTTCTCACCTTTGTGCTCGTCACCATCGGTTGGATCATCTTCCGTGCTCCGTCCTTGGCTGAGGCTTGGGATGTGGTATGTCATATTTGCAGCGGGACTTTGTGGAGTGCTCCGTATATTTTGCCAATGCAAGAAATGCTATTTTGGGCCATCGGTATTGTCGTAATGATGGGAGTAGAATGGCTGCAGCGAAATGAGGATCATGGCTTGGTCTTAGATGGGATGAATAGCCGTTTATTGCGATATGCGATATACATTGTGCTTATTACGATGATATTGTGGAAGGGCGAGTCTGGTGATGCATTTATCTATTTCCAATTTTAATTAAATAATAAATCTTTTTTGACTTCTTTTTGTAAGTTATGAAATAACGTTTTTTGTAAGGAATCAACACCACCAGTGTATTTTTGGTATTTTTGCCATCAATAGCTGGTACATCTGCGATGTGAGGATACGTTTTGTAGAGACTATCTGAGAGTTAACTATCAAGTAGGCTATGCAGAACGGATACTCAGGATGTTGAAGACATTACAGGTATGGATGATATTTTTGATGTATTTTTCTTTACCTATAATAGACAGCCGTTGATTCCGCTTTTTTGGTTTACTAATATAAATGAAGCGTTTTTTACGAGACATAGGGCTATTTAGCGTGGTTGCACTGCTGTTCTTTGGCGCGTTAGAGTGGGGTGCAGAATCCATTCCTAACTCTTATACCTACAAGCGCGACTATATGGAGCAGCATGGATCGCAGATACAAACATTGATATTAGGATCATCGAATGCTTATGATGGTTTGAATCCGAGAGTGTTCCCCAAGGCGTTCAATTTAGCGAATAGCAGTCAGACATTAGAGGATGATTATCGGCTATTAGCGAAATGCATAGACAAGATGGATTCGTTGCAGACCGTGATTGTCGGATTAGGTTATCATTCTCTTGGGGCGACTACAGAGGACAATCGCAGAACGTACTATACTATCTATATGGATCTATATCCTCGCTGGCCACTTAGTCGGTACAGCTTCGAGTTGTTCGATTTGGAGGCGCTGACTAAGAAAATAATCAAATATGTTGTTTCGCGCGATGTGACGCGTTGTGACTCTCTAGGGCAACGGATCGGACATACAAAAGAGGCTGCAAAAACCGGGGCAGAGTGGTGGAATAAGGACGTGCTGTCATTAGTAGAGAATGACAGATTTAATATTTTAGATTTTAGATTTCAAATTGAAGAAAACATTCGCCACTTGCATGCGATAGTGGACATGTGCAACGCGCATGGAGTACAACCGGTGATCGTGCAGATGCCGGTGACCCGTGAATATAAGCAGTATCTACCAGCGCAGCAGATTACATTCCATGATTCCGTGATGCGGAGTTTGCCATCTTTGGCTATTTATATCGACGCCTCTGATTGGTCTATGCCGGATGATGGGTGGTATAATGCGACGCACTTGACGAAAGAAGCATCCGTAGGTTTTACGCACCAACTCATGGACTCAATCCAAAGTCGCTAAGCGCGGTGTATGGTATGATGTTTAATGTGTAGTGTTGCCGTCTTTCGTGGCGGATTTTTTATATGAGAATGAGAAATGTTTTTGATTTACTCTTGTTTCCATTCATACAAAAAAAAGAAGCCCCAAAGGGCTTCCAATCATTATCCTCCAATCTGATGCTCCGCGTCATAAGCGGCTAATTCCGTCCTTGACCGTCTTGAATTACCCACCAATCTGATGCTCTGCATCATAGGCGGCTAATTTGAGGCTCCACAAGTACGACTTCATCGTGCGCTTGCCACCGGGCAGATCCTTCTGAGCAAGGAAATCGATCTGATCCTGCGAGATCTTACTTAGATCCTTGCCTCGAAGAGCTACTTGTCTTATACTGAAATAGGTTTACTCATAAAAGAATAAAAAGTGTCAAATTTTAAGATTTTAGTTTTATGCAGCGAACACTAAATCGTTATTCTCAATCGTTCAAACAACAAGTTTTGGATGATTATTTTCAGTCAAATGTTGACCAGCGCGAGTGTGCCAGTCAATCTACATTATTTACTTGGCTTACTTCTTGCAGGAGTCAAGAAAAAAGTGTATCTTTGCACTCCAATTCGATTCACATGGATACGAAAGACCAAGCTATAGAGAACCTGCGCGTGGAGAACGAGCGTCTCCGTCGCGAGGCGGAGTATCACAAACTCCGCGTGGCAGGCTATGAGCGTCTTCTTGAGATTGTCAAACAGGAAGACGGTAACGACCTGCTAAAAAAAGATGGTGCCAAACAGTAGAACGCCTGTCCGTGGAGTATCCATACGAAACTATGAGACACTCTGCGGGCTGTTTGGCAAGTCTAAGCAGGCCTATTACAAGCACAAACGCAAGTCTTTCAGCGAGTTGGAAATTGAGCGAGAGGTGTTATCCATTGTGGCAACCTACCGGGCAGAGATGCCTCTGATAGGCGGTCTCAAATTGTACTATCTTACTCGTTCTGTGCTTGGCGACGCGCTGGATATGGGACGAGACAAGTTTCTAAACTTGCTACACCGGCATAAGCTGATCATCCCTCCGCGCAAATCGCATCACACGA
>Ga0310694_10000458_pt1 | contig 53710 bp, 25 predicted proteins | sample 174DNAGHGhighgp2_FD_203884 | JGI IMG/M metagenome (GOLD analysis project Ga0310694, IMG submission 203884) | Sheep rumen microbial communities from Palmerston North, Manawatu-Wanganui, New Zealand - 1742 DNA GHGhigh gp2 (v2) (version 2) | ecosystem: Host-associated > Mammals > Digestive system... | reverse complement strand
CGAAATCATGTCCTTGTTCAGCTTCGTATAGTAGACGTGAGGGTTGCCCCAGTACATATAGGCCTGACCGTCGTCGTCGGTGTAGACGGTGGGGTCGATGTCGTCCCAGTGCTCCTTCTGCCATACCAGCGGCTCGCCGAGGGGATCCTTGAACGGACCGTAGGGCGAGTCGGCCACGAGTACGCCGATGCCATGTCCGTGCAGCGGGGCATAGAGGTAGTACTTACCATCGCGCTCGACGGTCTGGATGGCCCAGGCACCGTTCTCACGACCGCGCCAGCTGAAGTCCTTCAGCGAGGCGACGGCACCGTGTTCGGTCCAGTTCACCATGTCGGTAGTCGACCACAGCAGCCAGTCGTACATGAAGAAGCCGGCAGAGTTCTTCTCATTCGCATCGGGGATATCCTCGGGCGAGGCGTCGTGCGACGTATATAAGAATAAGGTGTCGCCAATGACCAGCGGCGAGGGGTCAGCCGTGTACTTGGTCTGGAACAGCGGCATATTCACCTGCTCCAGTCCGCGCATCTCCCACCAGTCGAAGTTAAAGAGCTTCGGACCCTTGCGACCGGTAAAGACGAAGTAGAGGTCGGCGGTCTTAGGCAGGGTGACACCAGAGATGGTGCGTGTAGGCGCATCGATATCGGTAATGTTCGAGTAGTCCAGGTCCAGGGTGACAGTCTGCCACTTCTCCCAACCGCCGGTGCCGGGAACGTTCACGGTACCCAGCAGACGGCCCTTCAGACTGTCGAGGCGAATCTCAATCTGTCCGCCACGCAGACCACTGGCCACACGGGCCGTGAAGACACGTGGAATCTTATTGCCGAGGGCAACGTTCTGCAGTTTGATCCAGTCGCCGTTATGGATGTCGGTGACGTAGACGCCCACCTCGTCGTTCTGCTCTGTCTTCACACCCTTCGAGAAGGCCATCGTCTCGGCCTCCACCCTGCGGAAGGGGTTAAACTCACCCACGGGCTTCACGCCCTCGTCAGTAGGCAGGATGGTGGGGAAGCTACCGTCGGCATTATACTTAAACTCCTCAACGGCCACGCTACGGCCGAAGCCACCGCCACCGGGCAGTTTGCCGGTGTGGTAGAAGAAGTACGAGTGTCCCTTGTAGTCAGCCACGCCGCAGTGGTTCGTGAACGACTTCGTATCGCTCAGCGGCATAATCTCGCCAGCGTATGTCCACGGGCCTGTGGGGTGCGGTGCCGTGCTGTACGAGATATGCTCAGGCACACCGCCGGCGGCATACAACAACGCAAAGCGCTTGTCATTGTTCACGGCACCTTTCTTATTTCTCACTTCTCTTTTCTCATTTCTCATTTTCATCAGCCACGGCCCCTCGACATACGAGTCCTTATACGTCTTGCCCTGCTGACGCTCCTTCATCATCGGGCCGCCGAAGGCCGCCTCGGTCATGTCGAGCTTGCCCAGTTCGCCACTGTAGCTGATCATGTCCTCGTTCAGTTTCAAGTAGTAGCACTGGGGGTTGCCCCACATCAGCCACGCCTGACCGTCATCATCGATCATCACCGTCGGGTCGATATGATCCCACGAGCCGTTCTCGAACAGCGGTTTGCCGATGGCATCGCGGAAGGGACCCGTCGGTGAGTCGCTGACGGCGACGCCGATGGCCATGCCGTTCGACAGACGCGAGTGGGCACAGATATACCAGTAGTACTTGCCGTTACGCTCGATGGTCTGACTGGCCCAGGCGCGGTCGTCGGCCCACGAGAAGCTCTCCAGAGCCAGCGGACTGCCGTGGTCCTGCCAGTTCACCATGTCGTCGGTGGAGTAGACGCGCCACTCCTGCATCCAGAAGAAGTCGGCGTTATCCTCATCATGACCAGTATAGACGTACATACGGTCGCCACTGACCAGCGGCGCAGGGTCGCTGGTGAACCACGTCTGCACAAACGGGTTCTGGGCCTGTGCTGCTGTCAGCATCAGCGAGGCTCCCAGCACCGCCAAGCCTCTGCATGTCTTCATTCTTTTTTTCATTCTTTTCGTTATTTCGTTATTTCTTTATGACGGTATTACGTTATTTCGTTATCACGGTAAATTCTTGCGCGGTTTTCTTGCGCACGAAGACGGGGATAAACTCCTTGAACACCTTGGTGGTGACGGTCTGTCCACCCTCGAAATGCTCAGCCGTATGCACTTCCTCCCATCCGCCTTCAGACTTGGGGAGATAGGTTTTCCACTCTTTGACGTTTGGTTCAGTAATCGGACTGACGAGCAGCGACGGACCGAACATATACTCGTACTTCTGCTGCAGGGCCACAGGGTCGTCGGCAAAGTCAAAGACCAACGGACGCATCAGGGTGTAACCCTCCGTCGAGACACGCTTGGCGCACTTCTCAATATAAGGTCGTAACAACTCACGCTCCTCCAGACTCAGCTTAAATAATCGCTGGGCCTCCTCGCCGTAGTTCCAGGGCTCCGTATTGCTCATATAGCCATGCACACGCATCAGGGGCAGATAGACGCTGGTCTGTATCCAACGGAGCATCCGTTCGATGTAGTCCTGATTGTTGTATTGGTCGCCAGGACGGAAGAAGCCACCTGCATCGTAAGTCCACCAGGGGATGCCAGCGGCCTGGATGCCCAGTCCGGCAGTAATCTGTCGGCGGAACGTCTCCCAGTCGTTACCCACATCGCCACTCCACAGGGCCGCTCCATAGCGCTGAATGCCCGGGAAGCCGCAGCGAGTGAGGATCATAGGCAATTGAGAACTGAGAGGTGAGAATTGAGAGGTATGATTAGATTTGGCATTGGATTGGGCATTAGATTTAGCATTGGATTGGGCATTAGATTTGGCATTGGATTTTCCGCCTTGAGACTGATCATCCCTCTCAATTCTCACCTCTCCGTTCTCAGTTCCCGTCAGCCCCTCATACACCGTCTTGCACACCAGCAGCGGGTAGACGTTACGCAGCTGGTCACCGGCCCAGCGGCCGTTGTTGACACGGCGGCCTACGAGGTCGTCGTTCTCAGGCTCCGTGGCGTCCTGCCACCACGCGTCGATGCCTAAGGGCACCAGGCGCTCACGGAAGTTTTTCCAGTAGGCAGCGGCAGCGTCGGGGTTGAAGAAGTCTATCCAGTCCGTACCGGGGATATAGTAGCCGTCGGCCAGCATCTGCTTACCAACTTCGGAGTTCTTGTCTATCTTCGACCACACGCTGACCATCAGACGGATATTCATCTTGTGCAGACTGTCTGTCAGCGCCTTGGGATCTGGGTAGTACCGCTCGTCGAACTGCATCGAGTTCCAACCATACTTGCCCCAGTACTGCCAGTCCTGAACAATCAGGCTGAGGGGCATCTTCTCCTTGCGGAAACGGTTGGCAGTCTGCAGAATCTCCTCCTGCGAATGGAAGCGCTCACGGCAGTGGATATAGCCCAGCGCCCAGTCGGGCATCTGGGGAGCCGCACCGGTCAGCTCGCGATAGGTGGCGATGACCTCATCGGCCGAACCGACGAACACGGTATAGTCGACCTTGTCGCTCAGGGGCGAGCGCAGGACGGTCTCGTCTTTCACCTTATTATAATATAGCACGGGCTTATCGCCCTGCGCCAGTTCGGCGCTCACCACGTGGCGGCCCGCCGTCAGACGGACGATGGCCGACGCCGTCGGCGGCAGCCATAGGTTCTGCATCTCGATGACGGGCTGCCCGTCAATGACGAGGTTGTGGCGGCGCGCCATCGTCTGGCCCACGTCGAGGAGCAGGGTGTAGTCGCCTGTCTCTGCCACGTCGATGGTGGCCTCAAAGAGGTTACTACGGCGCACCTCGCGGCGGCCGCCCTCGGTCGTGGTGACGTTCACCTCCTCGGCAGCACCGGTCTCCTGACGGCGCGTCAGCGTCACCTGCTGGCTGCACGGGTTGTACTCCACCAGTCCGTAGTTGTTCCACAGCACGCCATAGCCCTTGCTCGACAGCAACATCGGTATGCTGATCTGGGTGTTCACCTGCGTCAGTCGGCGCGACAGGCCGCGGACATTCAAAAAGCCGTCCTGAAACTGTCCCAGTCCATAGAGATATTCATCCTGCGGCGAGGCGATGGCCAGTGTGGCACGGCCGTCGGCCAACTCATGGCGCAGGGCGGTCAGCACCACCCTACCCTTGGCATCGCGCACACGCAGGATATTGCCCTTGGTGTCTACCTTGACGTCGCAGTTCTTCACCTCGTCGTGTTTCACGTAGACCCAGTCGGGCAGTGTGTCTTTGATCTCCTTCTGTTCGCTATACTGGATGCGTACAGCGTTGCGGGCCACATGCTTCACCGTGACCCATCCTTTTCCGAAGCGCGTCTGTGCCGTCACGCCCAGCGCAACGGCCAGCAGCCCAGCTATCATCAATACTTTTTTCATCTTTCTTTTCTTTTCGTTTCGTTAATTTATGGGGCAAGGGGCATGGAGCTCCTTGCCCCTTGTAAAGTCACTTCTCCCCTACTTCGTAGCAGAACTCATCGACGTCGACATAGCCGCCGACTTTCTTCGTGGCATAGTTGAAGATGCCGAACTTCGTACCCATGAAGAAGCGGCGATAGTCGAACACGCAGCGGTAGTTCTTCGTGCCTATCTGCGTCCACTGTTGGCCGTCGAGGCTGTAGTAGAAGTTCGCGGCATCGCCGTGACCGGGCTGGAAGTCGCCCGTCAGTTTCAAGTACACCACGTCCTTCTTAACACTATTCTCCTTCCTCGTTCCTCGGTTCTCGTTCCTCGACCAATTGAGAGTTACTGCCTCGATGACCTTCTCCTCGACCTTCGTGACAGCTTTCTCGTGGTCGGTGAGGCTTACTTTCTGCTCGCTCATCTCCAGCACGACCTTCTTGCCCTGCTTCTTGAGGGTCAGCACACCGCTGTCGCCGTTGAAGGCAGCCAGTCCGGCGCAGTCGCCGTCCTTCATCTTCGACACATCCAGCTTGATGTAGCCGCTGCACGTCGGTCCCTCCATGCGCTGTGTCAGCGTGTTGGGCGCCAGGTAGAGGTTGGGCACCACGCGCGAGGTCTTCAGTCTGAGGAATCCCGGACGCTCCGTCAGGCTCCATGCCTTGTCCACAGGGTTATGGTTCCACTGCCAGCATTTTTTTAACTGAGAACTGAGAACTGAGAATTGAGAGGTATGATTAGATTTGGCATTGGATTGGGCATTAGATTTGGCATTGGATTGGGCATTAGATTGGGCATTAGATTTGGCATTGGATTTTCCGCCTTGAGACTGATCATACCTCTCAGTTTTCAGTTCTCCGTTCTCAGTTGAAAAATCATCACTCTGCACAATACCAGCAGTGTAATCTGGGGTGAGGCTTCTGTATGTTCTCATCGTTGTCGGCACTTTGCCGTTCTCGTCGCCGAGCTGCGGCCAACCGTCGATCCAGCGGACGGGCGAGATGGTGAGCACACGGCCCACGCCGCCACGGTCCTGGAACATGATGCCGTACCAGTCGCCCTCCTCAGTGTCGACGATGGTACCCTGTGCCAGATAGCCGAAGCCGCCGAAGTCGCTCTCCAGGATGGTGTTCTTCTCCCACGTGCCGTTCAGGTCCTTCGTGCGGTAGCACACCTCGCGACGGTGACGCCCGGGGGCATAGACGTGCGAGATGAGCTGGGCGTAGTAGGTGCCGTTGTGCTTCACGACGCGCGTGCCCTCCAGCAGGCCGCGCTCGTCGGCCTCACGCTGGAAGTAGTGGCGCAGGGAGCCTTCGACGACGCCCTTCAGGTCGCGTGTCAGCTGACACATCTCGCCCGTACCGAAGAACACGTAGGGCGTGCCGTCGTCGTCGAAGAATAGTGTGGCGTCGTGGAAGTGGCGCAGACGGGCGTGGATGGTCCACGGGCCCTCGGCTTTCTCGGCGGTGAAGATATAGGTGTCGCCCATGGCGCCGGCCTCGTTGGGAGCCAGCAGCGCCCAGAAGCGTCCGTCGTGATATTTCAGCGACGTGGCCCACTGGCCGCGGCCGTACACCGTTCCCACGCCCTCGCCCTTCTGTTTCTCGAGCGGCAGCGAGAACGAGAGGTCGTACTTCGGTGAGTCGGTCAGCTTGTCGAAGATATATCCAATGGTCTCCCAGTGCTCCAGGTCCTTCGACGCCATGATGGGTCCGCCGGGCATGAGGTGCATAGTCGTGGAGACGAGATAGAAGGTGTCGCCGACGCGGATGACGTCGGGGTCGGGCACGTCGGCCCAGAGCATCGGGTTCTTGATGGTGGCGTTGGCGCTTGTTGCCATTAGCCAACAGCCAACAGCCAGCAGCCATAATCTTTGCAGTTTCTTCATTTGTTGCGGGTTTTAGGTTTATTCTGCCTGCAAAGTTAGCAAAAAGTGCTGGAACCGCATCACTAAGATAGTATCGTATCCTTTTCTTTTTGTCTCATATAACACAGAACAAAACGTCCCCCGAACCGCGAGGGTTCAGGGGACGCATTATTCGCGAAAGGGGGATTTCTTACTTCACGACCTTATTTCACGACCTTTTCAGTCTTGATGCTACCATCGCTCATGACCTTCTTGACGATGGCCAGACCCTTCTGGGCCTTAGCGATGCGGCGACCGTTGAGGTCATAGAGCTCGATGGCGCGTACCTTCGGAGCAGCTGCTGCGGCGTCGATAGCCGTGCTGTACGACTCGTAAGCCATCACGTAGTTGAAGCCCTCAGTAGGTGCGGTAAGCAGCAACTGGACACCGTCGCAGAACGGCTGTGCGCTCTCAACGTGGAGACCAAGCTTCAGGGTACCGTCGACCACTGTAATATCCTCAATGAGCGTCCTTCTCTCAGCAATGGTCGGGAAGCTCTGGCCAATGATCGGTGCAGTCTGCCAAAGTGAGTCACCTCCAGCCACTGCGTATGCAACGATATTCTCCAACTCCTCGTCAGTCTTGTCGGTACGCTGACCAAATGCGAAGTTAAGGGTGTATACACCGGCGGGAAGGTCTTCGATGGTCTGCGACACATCATAGCTACCACCCCATCCCTCAAACATCGTGTCGGAAATATCAGCGTCTTGCTGGCTCCAACCGTCGCTCAGTTTCGTGTCGCCATTTGCGTTGTTTGCGCTGTTACAAGTCCAACCTGTAGGAACATTGCCTGCCAGGTTCGTTGCATTGAAGTTCATGTCACGGCTCACACGATAGACGTTCGGGTTCTTGATGAACACACTCATGTCAATCTCAGTCTTCACCTCTTCCTCACCCTCAGTTTCAGGAGTCAGCAAAGTGCTCTCGGGGTTCTTCAGCTCCTCATAGAGTCTCAGCTTAATCTGCTGCTTAATCAGGTTGGCCAGGTGGTCGTCATCGGTCAGAGCATTGTCGGCAGCCACAATCAGTTCATCGTTGTCAGTAGCGCCCAGTTTCTTCAGGGTCTCAGCACCCAAGCGGATGCGCTCAACGAGGGCGGCAATACCAGTGGTACCAGTCTTCGACGGACTGTTGTTATCAGCTACAGTGAACATGGTCTTAGCCGGCTTCACGCTCTTCTGAAGCTCCTCATTAGCGGTGGTCAGCTGCTCGTCGTCGGTCAGCTCGCCCATAGCGGCAAACTTCTCAACAGAAGTCTTCAGAGTCTGGAAGAGCTCTGCGGCAGCGAACTTACTCGTTGAATAGTTCTCAACGAGGGTCTGTGCATCACTCAGGTTCTTGTCATAGGTATCACAGTTCGACTTGTGCGTATTAAATGCTTTCAGTTTACCTCTCAAATCTAAGGTTGCAGCACCAAGCACGGTTGGAGCGGTGTAGTCGACGCCCTCAACCTCATACTTCTTAATAGCAGCGTCCAGAGTTGTAGCTGCATCACCTGCATAGCGATCAATCATAGCCCCCTCATCATCATAGAGAGCAGCCTTAGCATCGTCAAGAGCAGTAGCCAACGTAGCATCCATCTCCTTGGCACCAACACTGAAAGTCAGTTCTGCAGAAGCAATCTCGTCGGGCGTCACCTGTTCCAAAGCGCCATCCCATACAGAGCTTATCAGTTTGTCAATGGTAACGGTGTGCTCACCCTCAGCCAGAGCAGCGCCAGCATACTTCACCTTGATAGTCTCAGCCAAACCAGTAGCGGGTTCAACGGTCAGAGCCGTGCCATCCAACTTAGCAACAACCTGACTGCAGATTACCTTCTTATCGAAAGTCAGCGTGAACTCGTTGGTTGCAGCATCCATGTGGAACGAACCGTCCTCAGGATCAGCAGACACCAGTGAAGGCTTATTCCAAGAATCAGACTTGATGTTAAGGCTACCATCATATCTACCAGTGAGTTCTTTGTCCTCCAAAGCATCGCCCTCGGTGTTATCGGCGTTCAGCTTAACAATATGGAACTTTTCGTCAGCAGGATTCTTTAACGAGATTTCCACTTTCGTGTCTGCTGTTAACACCTTATCATTATCATAGATCCATTCCTCGTCGAGGAAAATCATCAGAGCACCCGTAGCATCGCACTCAACACTACCAATCGGCATCACTTCGTCATTAGCCTTCACCGTCACGCAGTCGTTCGGGAAAATAAGACGGGTCTTACCAGGAGCACCTGTCGTCAGCAGACGAACGAGGTTAGTATTTTCAGTAAAGAGAATCTTGATAGCGATATCATTGAACGTAGCATCATCCAGGGGAACGAACTTCTCCCACACGATGTTGTCGAAATAGTAGTTGTTGGCTGTTGCCAGCTCACTCAAGTTGTAGGTAACCGTCTGGAACGGGCGATCCAAATCAGGCTTATTATCTGTCTGGTGATAAGCCTGCGATGCCGAAATCGTTGCCTCACCTTCATGGTGCTGCCAGTCAGAAGTACAGTTCAAGTCTACGATAGCGCTGCTGATGTTACCACCGATGTAGTCACCAGGCAGAGCGTGATGCTGTGCACTGATTTTGGCATCCTCGTCAGCCTTATAGTCGAAGGACAGGCGAATCTTGGTACCTTCAGGAATGTTGCCGTCAGTACGGATGAAGAACTGGTTGTCCCAAGGATTCTCCAGCTTATCGGTTGCTGAAACCATAAGTCCACGGCTGCCGTCAACACCAACGCCATCCTGAATCTCGCAGTTGGGGTCGAGTTCACCCTCTGCAGGTTTCACGTTACCAATTCGAGCGTGGAAGTTCGAGTTATCAGTTCCTTCCAAGTCACCATTTTCAATTAGGCTAACCCACTTACCATAGCTCGATTTCTCGGGCTTGATCTCCTCATAGCCGAGAAGCTGAGCTTTCTGAACATATATCTCACCCACGAAACTGGACTGGAAGAGAATATGAACTTCACTAGCCGAGTTTGTCACTCCACCGGTGTAGGCTTTCTCTATCATCACAAAATCATCGCTGGCTTCCCATTCGATGCCAACATTTGTGCTACCGCTCCAGGTACCAATGGACAGGTTTCCAGAGCCCGCGCCATCAGCTTTCAGCCAGATACGGACGACATAGTCATCCCCCTGAGTCTGATTGGCCCAGTCAAGAAGGAACAACTGGAACTGGCCGCTCGTCGGGTTGTTAAGATGGAGACCATCATCACCAGCGAGTTCATAGGTGAAATCAGAGGGGCTCCAGCCTTTGTCATAGTAGTAACCATAGTCAGACTGTTTAGTCCAATCGCGCTCGCCGTTAGGGCTAAGCACAGTCAGCTTCTTCGGTGCTTGCGCACTTACTACGCCTGCTACACATAGCAGCAGAAGCGTGAGCAAAGATTTCGTAAAGATTTTCATGTTGTTAGGGTTTTAGTTAGTAATAAGTGATATAAATAATTAGTAAGGTATTGCGGTTTTGTGTTGTTTATGATTTTCTGCTTACAAAGTTAGATAAAAGTGTGTGAACCGTATTACCTCGATTGTGTCATATATTTTTCTTTTTGTCTCATATAATAAAACGTCCCCCGAACCGCGTGGGTTCAGGGGACGCAAATATTCTTAAGTATTCCCATCTTCCCCCTCGGAAGGACAAGAGGGAAATTACTTACTTCACGACTTTACTTCACGACCTTTTCAGTCTTAACAGTACCGTCGCTCATGACCTTCTTGACGATGGCCAGACCCTTCTGGGCCTTCACGATGCGGCGACCGTTGAGGTCGTAGAGCTCGATGGCGCGTACCTTCGGAGCAGCCTTGGTAGCATCAACGCCGAGGAGGTACTCCTCATAGTCAGCCAATCCCTTAGCATAGTCATAACCTTCAGCAGGAGCCACCAGCGTCAGGCGAGCGTGCTGGAAGAAGAGCTGAGCATCACCAGAGAACTGGATACCGAGCGTCAGCTTACCATCGGTCACAGGAATGCCGAAGAAGTCGCCGTCCTCAGTCGTAGAGACGAGACCTGTCTCGTCGTTAATGAGTTCTTCATAACCCAGCTTGAGGGCATGATCCATGTTCCACTGGCCACCATAGACAATGGTTCTGGTAGCATAGAAGTTCAGGTCGCGATCCTCTTCATCACCCTCTTCAACAGCGGGCGTATCAGAAGTCTTACAGTAAACGAAGCTATTGATGTCGTGAGGATTTGTTTGGTCTGGACCTGCCTGGTTAGACCAGTCAGAGCCGCAGAGCGATACGACATAGATACCTGCGGGCAGGTCCTCGACGGTCTGCTCCATACGGTTATTTCCATACCATGTTGTGAAGGCACCGTCCTCAGGCAGACCGGCAACACCACGCTGGGGATCCCACTTCTTGAACAAGCCAGGAGCACCCTTGGGGAATGACCAACCAGGAATATTCTCCTCTGATTCACCCTTAGTACCATCAACACAATAGATGTTCGGGTTCTTAAGGAACGCGGTCATGTCGTATGACTTTTCAATCACACCACCTTCGGCGTCTTCTCCCTGGAACACGGTGTTGTCTGCTTCCTTCAGCTGGTTGTAGAGCTCCTTCGTGATACGGATCTTAATCTGAGCAGCCAGAGCGTCATCGTCAGTAACAGAGTTCTTGACAGCCTGAATCAGCTCATCATCCTCATCAACGCCGAGTGACATCAGCGTGCGAGCACCCAGGCGGTTGCGCTCAACGAGAACAGCGATACCGCAGTTACCCTGCTGGATATCCTGATTCAGACCAACCTCTGTGAAGAAGTTCTCAGCCAGATTGACAGGAACCTGCAGCTTGGTAATGGCTGCATCCAGCTCATCGTCCTCATAGAACTTCTTGTAAGACTCCAGAGTCTCAACGACAGTCTCCTCGGTAGTCGTCTCATCAATAATAGTAGCGGTACCAATAGTGCAGTACTCCAGAACACCTTCCTTCACAGTCTGGAAGACCTCTGTGTTCTCGAACTTCGTGCCCTTGTTGTTCTTATAGCTATTGAAAGCCTTCTGAACCAGCTGTGCATAAGAGTCGCACTTACCGATGTGATCCTTCATGGTCTTGGTGGCAGCGGTCAGTTCCTCAGTAGCCTTAGCGAACTGCGAAGGAGCAGTCATCACAGTCTCCTTACCGTCGTACTCGTCGATCTTAGCACCCAGAGCCGTCAAGGCAGAACCAGCATAGTCAGGATTCTCGTCACCGGACTCCTTCATAGACTTGGCGGCCTCCAGAGCAGTCAGCAGAGCCTTGGTCTCAACGATACCCAGAACGTTGGGGATGTACTCCACCTTGACATTACCAATAGAAACACCGTCAGCATAACCGTTAGGATTACCATTTGCATCGCCAGGAACCATGCGGATAACATAGTCGCCAGCCGTGGGAACGTCAACAGTCAGATCGAAGTGAACACACTCCTTGCTGGCGCGCGTCGGGGTAATAGCCTTCGTATCAGAAGCCAGGATAGCAGCTTCATCAATAACAGTACCATGGTCGGGATCAACAGCTTCGAAAGGCAGAACCTGAACAAGCAGCTGACGATCGACCTCGTCACGGTCCCACTTAGAAGCATCGAGCGTCACGTGATAGGTCTTAGCCTCGAGTGTCAGGTGGTAGTCGTCAACGATACCATAGAGAGCAACGCCGTTGGGGCAACGAGGATTACTCTCGCGCTGAGCGACGTAAAGCACGTCAGAAGCGAAAGCAGTCTGATTATGCTGCAGACGGCTACCGGCACCTGAGTTAGCGTCCTGCAGGTTCGTGCCATCATCGACGACCTCGCCGTCAACGATAGAACCATCCTTATTCACCTTCCAACCAGCGCCATTGGCGTTGTCGCCATTAGAAGTGAAGTTAGCCTCATAGACAGTCTCGGGCTCCTCGCTACCATCCATGGCACCGACAGAATAGGTCAGATCGAATTCTCCGAGCACGTCGCTAAAGTATTCGCCTTTAACGTTCGTCACATTAATCGTAAACTTACCATCAGGCAGAGCATCACCCGTGCGGGTCAGCTTCACCTCAGTAGACAGACCAGTAGCAGGCGTCTTGGTCAGCGCCTCGCTGCCAATCTTAGCAGTCAGAGTTGCACAGTCAACGGGATTATCGAATGTCAGCGTGAACTCGCTGATGGTGTTGGGAAGGTTGAACGACTTATCCTCAGGAGTAACGCTCACCAGGACGGGATCTCCGAAGCTAGAGGGCTCAACATAGCTCAGTGCATCATTCCAGTCGGCGTTAACATCAACAACCTCAATGGCACCCTTCTCAGCATCTGCGTAGGCTACCTTGAGTGCTTCGTCGGCGGGGTTCGTGAACACAACCTCGACATTGTCAGTCTCTGACATCTCAACATCTTCGGCAGGGAAGACATAAATAGAACCGTTTTCATCGGCCTCAACGAACCAAACATCAACGGGCTGTCCGTTAATCTTCAGCGTAACGCTTTCATTGGGATACTGCAGACGGGCCTTGCCACCAGCCTTCACCAAGTCCTTAATATTCGTTGCATAAGGGAAGAGAATCTGGATAGCCGATGCACCAAACTCAGCATTGAAGGTAGGAATATACTTCTCAAAAACAATGTTATCGAAGTAGAAGTCGGTAGGACCAACCTTACCACCATTCAAGTCAAAAGCGATGCTCTTGAAGAATCCGTTGTTACCATAGTTAGCAGCGGTGACCGTATAGGTAACCTCCTGATGCTGCCACTCTGTGTTAGCAGTAAACTTGTAATCGTCTGCAAAGCCACCATTCCACTGACGCGGAGCAGCCTGAGCACTGGTAGTCACCTCGATTTCCTTGTCGGCACGGACATCGAACGACAGTCTAATCTTGGTACCCTCCTCGAGATTCCAGTTAGAGAGGAAGAAGAACTGTGTGTGCCATGTTTCTGTAGGATTGTCGAAAGAGGTAATCTTGAAAGCCTTACCGTCCTTACCGTCCTCTACAATCGTAGGACGCTCGTCGGCATGATTGTCATTGTTCGGGCCATCGTAAGAAACGGGGAAGCTCTCCACGTCGTCGTTCTCATCAGCAGAGCCGTTGTAAATCAGGCTCACCCAACCGGTCGGGGTGAACTGGATCTTGTCAATAGTTCCAGCAGGGCTACCCCAGCCTGTTTTGATAGCATTCAGGTGAACAAACTTCAGGTCGGAGACGTCAAGTTCAGCCTTACCGTCAGAACCAATGGTAATGTTCTTCTCAACAGTAGTACCACCATTGGGATCACTTCCGGTGGGTTCCGGACGGTTCATAAGAATACGAAGCTGAACACCGGCTGTACCTTCGAAGTAAATCTTCTTTGTGCCGGTCAGGTTGGCATACCACTTGTAATAGACATTGCCATTACCATAGACCAACGAGCCAGCCCCGAGTTCTCCACCCAGGTTGTTCTCACATGCAAATTCCTGTACTTGGTCTTCCTTGCCCACATAGGACTGAGGCGCAACAGGTTTCGCATCTGCCAGGTAACCATCCCATGCCCTGAACATTCTGGCGTCCAGTTCAATGAATTGATCAGCGGCATTCACACTTGCTGCACCCAGTACTGATAGTACCAATGCAAGCATCATTGTGTAATACTTTCTCATCTGTTAATTGTTTTAAAGTTAATAATGACTAATATAATAAATAAAAGTTTCGCGGTTTTGGCGTGATTTACGTTTTTACGGTTGCAAAGATAAATTCGTTCGCGCATACGGACTTTCTAATTCGTCTCACGTTTTTTCTTTTTTGTAAAACAGCCTGGCTATGCAATATTTTCTATGTTAGATGAATCATATTTTCGAAGTAAATGCTTAAGGGAAAAAACATAAAAAACAGTCCTCCAAGCGCTATTTATATCCCCGTTTATCCCCGCGCAGAGACGCAGAGAACGCAGAGGTCAGCGCAGAGGTTATGTCTTGTCGGCAGCATGGAGTCTTCGGAGTTTACTCTCAATAACTCATTATTCTCAAAAAATTATCCTCTGTGTTGCACTCAGCGTCCTCTGCGGCTCTGCGCGGGTAAAAAAAAACATCACATCAACCCAGTTTAACAAAAATTGGGTAGCACCGGCCACACCCGCCACACCAAGAAAAATGAGAAATGAGAATGTATAAATATACGTTTACGGCCAAAATAGTGCCACTTTTCGTCGCTAAAGCGCCACTTTAGCGTCGTAGAGTGGCACTCTACGTTTTATAGAGTGGCGCTTTAGAATTCTAAAGTGGCGCTTTAGAAATCTAAAGTGGCGCTTTAGAACGAAACACCTATTTTTCACCCCATTTCCCGCCCGAAAATGGATATTTATACACGCAACGAATATTTATTCCTTTTTCTCGAGGAGCGAGGAAGGAGGAACTTTTTCCGAGGTACGAGGTACGAAGTACGAGGTGCGAGGATAGTCTTGAGCGGAGGGGTTTTAGGGGTCATCACTAATCATACCTCTCAATTCTCAGTTCTCAGTTCTCAATTTTCTTGGTGCGGCGGGTGTCACCGGTGCTACCTAATTTTTGTTAAAGCCAGTATTAATCGCAACTTTTAATCTTCAATTTTCAATCTTGATGCTTCGCATCGAAGTCGCTCATGCTCGGCATAGCCGATGCAAGCATCGCTCTGCTCTCGCTTAATCGCGACTTTCAATTTTCAATCTTCATTTTCCCCCCTCTCGCTCAGCATACTCCGAAGGTGCGACGCCGAAATGCTTGCGGAAGATGGTGGAGAAGTGGGCGAGGTTGGAGAAGCCGACGGTATAGGCGACCTGCGTGACGTTGATCTTCTGCTCCTTAAGCAGACGGGCGGCCTGCTCCAGACGGATGTTGCGCAGGAACTCGCTGGTGGAGATGCCCGTCATCTCCTTCATCTTACGGTGGAGCTGGGCGCGGCTGATGCCTACCTCCTGCGTGAGCATGTCGACGTTGAAGTCGCTGTCGGAGAGGTTCTTGTTGATGGCCTTCATGATGCGCTCCATGAGCAGCTCGTCGTTGCCCTTGACCTCGGGCTGTTCCACCTTGTCGGCCTGCTGCTGGGCACCGCTGTACTTGCCCTTGAGGCGCTGGCGGCTCTTGAGCAGGTTGTCGATGTGCATGTGGAGCTCCTCCAGATCGAAGGGCTTGGCCAGGAAGGCGTCGGCGCCGTGCTCCAGGCCTTCGAGACGGTTGCTGACGTCGGCCTTCGAGGTGAGCATGATGACCGGCACGTCGCTGACGTTGATATTGCTCTTGATCATGCGAAGCATGGAGAAACCGTCCATCTCGGGCATCATGACATCGCTAATGACGAGGTCGTAGCGCCCAGTGTCGACGCTGGCAAGCAACTCGCGGAGTCCCTCGCGGCCGTTGGAACAGATGGTGAAACGGTAGTAGCGGCCCAGTTCGGAACTGATATACTGGCCTATCTCGGCATCGTCGTCGACGATGAGCACGCGGTACTTCTGCGAGCCGCTGCTCTGCGGCGCAGCCTTCGGGGCTACGGTCTGGGGCGCGACGACAGTCGTCTCCTCGGGCTGTTCCATCTCCTCAGCGGTGAGGTGGGCGTTGCCCAGCGGCAGGGTGACGGTGAAGATGGAGCCGCGCTGCCCGTCGTTGCGGTTGGCGGCACTGATGTCACCATGGTGCATGTCGACAATCATCTTACAGAGGTTCAGGCCAATGCCCGTGCCTTTGATGTTCAGGCGGCGGGCGTTGCCCCCCTGGTAGAAGCGGTCGAAGATGTGACGCAAGCTGTCCTCGTCGAGTCCGACGCCGTTGTCGATGACGCGCAGCGTGGCCCGATGGTCGTCAGCGCTGAGGGTCAGCTGCACACGGCCGTTCTCGGCGGTGTACTTGAAGGCATTGGACAGGAGGTTGGAGATGACCTTGTCGAACTGGCTGCGGTCAATCCAGACGTCGAGATGCTTCAGACTGCCGCAGTCGAGCGAGAAGTCGATATGGCGCTCCTGAGCGTTGTATTCGAACATTTTGCAGATGCCGCGGGCGAAACTGACGAGGTCGGTCTTCTGGCAGTGCAGGTGCATCTGCTGCTTGTCAATCTTGCGGACGTCGAGAATCTGGTTGACGAGGTCAAGGATGCGGTGGGCATTGCGGTCGATGGTGTCGAGGTCGCTGCTGACGTCGACATTGCTTTGGCTGAGCTGGCGCTTGAGGTTGTTCAGCGGGCTCATGATGAGCGTCAGCGGCGAACGGATGTCGTGGGTGGCGTTGATGAGGAACTTCATCTTGTCCTCGTCGATCTGACGGAGGGCGCGGCGACGGTAGCTCCACACGGCGTAGCCGAGGAGACACAGGGCCAGGATGATATAGAACGCATAGGCCAGCGACGAGCGGTACCAGGGCGCCAAGATTCTGATGGTCACGGTCTTCTCCGGCGTGTAGTCGCCTTGTCCGTTCTGTGCGCGCACGGCGACGGTATAGGTGCCGGGCTGCAGGCCGTTCAGGGTGAACTCGTTCTTACCCTCGGGATTGCGGTACCACTCGCCGCCGTTGACGCGGTACTCGAAGGTCATGTTCATCGGGTTGTCGAAACTGAACTGCGAGAAGGCCAGGGTGACGGTGTGGTCGAGATAGCTCAGGGTGAAACGGTCGCTCTCGATGATGGCGCGGTCGGTGACCTGCACGTCGTTGAGGACGGTGCCGGCGGTGACAAACTGGGAGCCGACGATGACGGCTGAGAGCTGCAAGGGCTGGGGAGCGATCTTCACCGACTTGACGTCGCGGGGACGGAAGACGGTCAGACCGTCGTTCTGACCGAAGTAGATGACATCGCCGTCGGTGTGCATACCGACGCCGTAGAGATACTCGTGGGCGGTCAGGCCGTTACCGTTGACATGGCCGATGAACTGCTTCTTAGTGACGCTGTACTGCCAGATGCCCATGGAGGTGGAGCACCAGATGTCGCCGTCGTTGGACTGGACGATGTAGTTGACGCTCTTGTTGCGCAGCTGGTCGCTGCCCGGGTAGAGGTCTACCTGGCGGCGCTCATGGTCGTAGAGGTAGAGTCCGCGGTCGGTGCCGATGGCGATGTTGCCGTCCTTGAGTTCACAGACGCTGAAACAGAGGATGCCCGAGAGAATCTCGTTCCAGCCGTGGGAGAGGAAACTGTCGGTGCGCGGGTCGTAGCAGGCCACGCCGGAGGCAGTGCCAATCCAGATGACACCGTCGTGGTCGGGGGCCAGACACATGACCCAGTCGTTACAGAGGTGGCCTTTCTTCGTGGTGTCCTGTCCTACGTTACGGTAGTTCTTCATCTCGCCGGTGGCGGGGTCGTAGATGCAGATGCCGCGTGAGAAGGCGGAGAGATAGAGGCGTCCCTGGGCATCGCTGGTGACGTCGCGGAAGCCGTCGCAGTCGTAGGTCATCTTCAGCTGTGAGGCTCCCGTCACGGGGTCGTAGGCGTAGAGACCGTCGTCGGTGCCCAGCCAGTAGCGGTTCATCTTGTCACGATAGAGGATCTCGACAGCGCCGGGCGCGGCGGGATGAGCCACGATGCGGCCATCGGGGTCGAAACCATAGACGCCGACACCCTGGACCGTACACCAGATACGTCCGCCGTCACCCTCACAGACGGAGCTGATGGGGGAGCTGACGCTGACCTTCTGAGTCTCGAAGTTCCAGCTACGGAACAACATGGGGCGCTGGGGCACCAGCACCAGTCCCTTACGCTGCAGGCCTATCCAGAGGTTGCCGGTACGGTCGCAGAGCAGACCGCGGATTCTGGCGGTACCGATGTTTGCACCGAAAGTACTGACCTCGTAGGGCTCGAGACGGCTGCTGCCAGCGGCGATGCGGTAGACGCCGTGACCGCGCGTGCCGATATAGATATTGCCAGCACCATCCTTGGCCATGTCGCTGAAGAGCACATCCATGCCATTGAGAACGCTCATGTCGACGGGGTCATAGTCCATCTTACCATTGCGATAGACCTCTATGCCGCGGGAACCGAGGATATAGACGTCGGTGCCGCGCTCCACAAAGCCGACACCCTCGCCCTTGGACTGGAAATGCTGGAAACGGCCGTCAGACTTCATGACGATGGTATTGTCGAAGGCGGTCTTCCAGAAACGGCCCTTGGAGTCCTCATAGATACGGCTGAAGTAGTCGTTATGGGCGGCATCGGCAAAGTCGTTGGTGTGATGCATCTGCCCGTCGTCGCCAACGAGGAAGGCGCCGTAACCGGCGGTGGCGGCCAGGATGCGACCGTCGGACAGCTGCAGAATGCTACTGACGCGGGGCTGCAGTCCGTCGGGGAAGGGGAAGTGGACGAACGACTCCGTGGCCGGGTCGAAACGGTCAAGACCATGGGTCGTACCAACCCACAGGCTACCGTCACGGTCGGCAAAGAGGCTGAACGCGCCGTTGTCGCAGAGCGATGCAGGGTCGGCATCGTCATGGAGGAAGGTCTGGAAACGGTAGCCATCGAAACGATTCAGACCGTAGTCGGTGGCAATCCAGATGCTGCCGTACTTATCCTGGCAGAGGCTGTTGATGAGTCCGCTGGAGAAGCGTGACGACGGCATAAAAGTGCCCATCTGCGCCCAGCTGACTATAGAAAAACATATAATAAATGTCAGTAGTAGTAGTCGTTTCATACCCAATAACTATTGGTTTAACCGTGCAAAGATAAGGTTTTTTCATGAAACGCCAAAAAAAACGGACAGTTTTTTACTGTCCGTTTCTTATATCAGTCAAGTTTCGTATGTTTCATTTAAGGGGCAAGGACATCCTTGCCCCATTTTGAAACGGCTGTTTACGGCATCGGGAGATACCAGTTCTTGGTATCCATGAGCAGCGAGCGCAGCTGGCCGTCGGTCTCGCCTGAGCGGCGGCTGACGGGATCGGCCAGGTAGGCGGGGTCGCCACGACGCAGTGCCACACGCATGAGGTCGTAGAAGCGGTAGCCCTCGAAGGCACCCTCCAACGCCATCTCGTTGACGATGACATCCTCGACCAGCGGTATCTGGTAGGCGACGGTGTCCTGACGCGTGGCCAGCTCCGTAGCGGGCTGAGGCAGCACGTAGGAGGTGTCGCAGTCGGCGCGGCCGCTGCCGCGGGAGTGGATGCCCTGGGTGTTGCTCTGGCTGAAGTAGTCGACGTCGAAGCCGATGAGGCCAGAGGCAGCAGTGCGCTCCGTCTCGTCGATATACTTGGTGTTGTTGGCAGGATAGAGACCGTACTTGAGGACGGCAAAGGCTGACTGCGGGTAGCCGGCGCGGTTGAGAGCCTCGGCATAGCGCAGGTAGACCATGCTGACACGATAGAGCGTCACGCCCTTGGTGTCCTTGTACTTGCTGATGGTCTGGATGTCCTTCGACGTGCGGGCAAAACGCTCCTGGTTGACATAGTTCATGCCCCAGGTCGTGCCGAAGCGCAGGTCGCCGACATACTCGCCTTTCGTCAGGTTCTCACGAGGTGCAAAGATGGTGTCGGAAGAGCCGTCGGGCTGGATAACCAGTGCACAGTAGTTAGAGGCGGCTGAGAGCTTGCGCATACTGGTGGTAGGCTCCGCCTGGGCATACTGGCGGTTGAGGGACGTGGAGTTGAAGATGTTTTCAAGCTCGCTCTTCACGCCATAGAACGAACTGGTCTCCATCGGGATATAGCAGAGACACTCGTTGCTGGAGCTGCCATACGACAATCCACTGCTGATGCGCCGGAACTCCTTGGTATCCACATCGGCCCATTGGGCCTTCGATATACGGGTAGGGATGGGATCCGTGCGCAGCGCCAGGTAGTCGTGGTAATACTGGGCTGCCTCCTCGTAGCGGCCGGCCCAGAGGCAGAGGTCGCCGAGCAGCGCACGCACCGGTATGAAGAACTTACGCGAGTCCATATCGTTAATCTGTCCGTAGGCGGGCAGCTTGGTGTCGACATACGCCTTGATATCGTCGATGAAGTAGTTGCAGATGCCGGTGATGTCAGTCAGCGACTGGCTCATGGCCTTGCGCGAAGCCTCCTCGGTGAGCAGCGGTTCCGTCACGAGGGGGATGGTGCCATAGACGAGAGCGGCCTGCAGGTAGGTCCATGCACGATAGGCCTTGACGGCTGCATACTCCGACTCGAACACCTTCTTGTCGTTCTTCACGAGATCGAGGTTGACGTTCTTCAGGAAGTAGTTGCAGTTGTTGATGATGGCATAGTAGTCGCTGATGCGGTTGTAGGCGTTGTCCGTGTCAATCTGGAAGTTGGTGATGGCCTTCAGGTCGGCACTGGCCGACGCCGTGGTGGCGGTCAGGTCGCCCCTCAGTTCGCCCAGCAGGACCGTACGGTCGGCAATGGTCTGCATCTTGTAGAGGATGCCCATGACGCTGTAGACGCTGTCGGTGCGCTCCTGCAGGCGGTTGTCCTCCAGGTTCTCTACCAGCTCGGAGTCGGTGTCCATCATATCAGCGCATGATGCGAGCATCATGCCCATGAATAATGAACAATGAATAATGAATAATGGGCTGCGCCATATTCTGTTTATCTTTGTTGTCATAATCCTTCTATTTATCATTTATCCTTTATCCTTTATCATTTCGCTTACAGGTTGATCTTCACACCCAGGGCGAAGGAGCGGCCACTGGCCAGCAGACCGCGGTCGATGCCCTGCAGCAGGGTACTGCCGCTGACGCCACAGTCGGGGTCGCTACCCAGATAGCGCGTGATGGTGAAGAGGTTATAGGCTCCACCCCAGATGGTGATTCCCTGCAGATAGGTGCTGATGATGGGGATATGGTAGCTCAGGGTGACGTTGGACAGACGCAGGTAGGAACCGTCCTCAATCCAGCGGTCGCTGAAACGGGCGTTGCCCATGGGGTCGCCGTAGGTGACACGCGGCATGTCGGTCACCTGACCCTCAGCAGTCCAGTGGGCCAGCATGGCTGTCGTCTGGTTGTGGAAGCGCGAGCCGGCCTCGAGCAGCGAGCGCTGGTAGTTGTAGACATCGTTGCCCAAGGAGTAGCGCATGACGGCATTGAGCGTCCATTTCTTCCAGTTCAGCTGAGTATAGATATTACCATAGATATCGGGGTTCGGGTCGCCGATGACAACACGATCGGCCTCGTTGATCTCGCCATTGTGGTCGAGGTCGGCAAAGCGTACGTCGCCAGCACCGAAGTACTGGTGCTCACCACGGTCGTTGACGATATAATAGCCGTCGGCCTCAGCGTCGGCCTGCGTGGCATAGACACCCAGCGCCTTATAGCCATAGAAGACGCCGGCAGCAGTGCCCACCTGCGAGAGGATGGTGGCACCATAAGCCTCGGTCTCGAAGGGTTTGTTGCCGTCGGGCAGCGCCGTAATCTTGTTCTTGTAGTGTCCGGCGCTGGCACCCAGCTCCCATGCGAAGTTCTTCAGGTTGAGCACCTTGATGCCGAAGCCAGCCTCGAAGCCCTCGTTCTCGAGCTTGCCGTCGTTGCTCCAGTTGCCGGCCAGTCCGCTGGCCCAGGCGAGCATACGCCAGGTGAGCAGGTTCTTGGTCCAACCCTTGAAGTAGTTGACGTGAGCATTCAGGCGGTTGTTGAAGAAGTTGCCTTCAAGACCAGCGGTGAGGCGGGTGGTTGTCTCCCACTTCAACGAGGTGTTGCCGATGTTACCGATGGTCTTGCCGTCGACGGTCTGCGTCAACATGCTGTTGGCAACAAAGTAGCTCTTCGAAGCGGTATAGTCGATATTGTCGTTGCCCGTCACGTCGAAACCGACATTCAGGCGCAGATAGTCGATGCCGTTGACACGGGAGAGCCACTTCTCGTTGGTGAGGACCCAGGCAGCATTGACACTGGGGAACAGTCCCCAGACGACACCGCCGAGCTTCAGGCCGTCGGCGTCGTCGCCGAAGCACGAGCTGGTCTCGGCCGAGAGGCCTGCCTCCACATAGTACTTCTCGGCCCAGTTGTAGTCGGCCTGTGCATACCATGTCAGGTCGCGTGCCTTGTCGTCGGAGCCCCAAGTAGAACGGTAGCTACGGGCATTGCTGGTGCTGGGGTACTTGTCGTTACCGGTATCGTAGCCACGCTGTGAGGTCAGCTTGTAGTTGCGGCTCTGGAAGCGCACACCACCGAAGACATCGATCTCATGGGCACCATAGCGGTTGTTCCACATCAGACGGGTGTCGCTGAGAACACTGTTCTGACGGGCCGCCATACTCTGTGACATATTGTTTACCTGAATGTCCTCGCCAGCCAGAATACGGAAGGGGGGCGTTCCCTCGAGCGGCAGGTAGTAGTTCTCGTTGGTGTTCACCAGCGTGAAGTTGAACTGCTCGCTCAACGAGAGGTGGCGGTTGAACTGGTAGCGCGGGGTGACACTGAACGATATCATGCGGTTGCCGGCCTGGTTACGGTTCTCGCCGTCGCCGAGCTTCAGGATGGCCACAGGGTTAGCCAGTCGCACGGAGTTGACATAGGCGCTGCCGTCGTTCTCGAACACCTTACCGACGTAGTTGTCGGCTTCGGCCAGGTAGTGGCTCATGTTGCCGCTGGTATCGAAGGCATAAGGCGCGAGGAAGGGAGACTTGATGAGCGAGAGGAATCCGGGAGAGGAGACCGTACCCACCGAGAAGTCGGCCTTGGCGCCGTCGTCGCGCAGGTCGCGGGTCACATCGCTGTAGGAAGCATCGAAGCGCACGTCAAGATGGCGAATCACCTCGATATCACTGTTCAGGCGCATGTTGAAGCGCGAGAAATCATTGCCGCGCAACGTGGCATCGCCAAGGGAGTAGCCCACCGAGAGGTTGTAGTTGGCCACATCGTCACCACCCTGCACGTTGATGCCGTAGTTGGATACGAAGGTGTTGTGATAGACCTCGTCAGTCCAGTCGGTATTGTTGTGGAAGGTGTTATAATAATAATAGGTGGGATCGTTGTTGACAAACTCCAGGTTCTGCATGTTGTCGGTAAGACCGGCCAGCAGCTCAGAGGCGTAGAGACGATAGTCGTTGGCACCCATCATCTTCGGCAGACGAGGCATCAGCTGGTACTGACCGTTGATGGTGACATCGATCTTCGTGGCCATCGACTTGTTACGCTTGGTCTTGATGAGGAGCACGCCGCCGGCAGCCTTGGCGCCATAGAGGGCGGTACCATTCTTCATGACGGTGACACTCTCGATGTCGTTGACGTTGAGGTTGGCCAAGATATTGTTATAGTAACCGTCGTGCAACATCTGGCGGTCGTTCTGCATATCGGTGATGACACCGTCGATGACAACCAGGGGCTGAGCGTTGGACTGCAGACTGGTCAGACCACCGATGAACATCGTGTTGCCAATAGCCAGCTGACCGCTACGGCCCACGCTGTGGATATCGGCACCTAACTGCTCGGCCACGAGGGGGTCGATGCTCAGACGTGACGTATTGTCGAAATTCTGGGCACTGCGCGAAGACGTGGAGAGCGTGGCCGACTGATAGATGGGCGTGAACGAACTCGGATAGAGCTGGACGTCGACATCGGTGACGACATCGGCAATAGACTTCTGAAGGAGCTGGTAGCCCTCCACACGCAGACTGATGCTGGTGACATGGTCGGGAGCCTTCAGCTCGTAACGGCCATTCTCGTCGGTCATGGTAGAATAGCGTGTCTCGCCGTAAGCCGTGACGATGACACCGGCCAACGGCTGCTGGGTGGCAGCGTCAACAACCTGTCCTGTCACGGTCTTCAGATTCTCCTGAGCTGCCAGTGACACTGTCGCCAGCAGCATGACGAATGATATGATATACTTCTTCATGATTATTCGGATTTAGAGGTACGAGGACGCAGATAGATGCAGTCGAGATACACCCTGCGGGTGTAGCGGCGGGCCTGCGTACCATTGACGGACGTCTTCAGCGTAATCGAGGTTCTGACCTCACTCAAGCCGTAGTTGGTAGTTGGGAAACGGTAGTTCTCGGCCAGCATGATGGTGTCAACACGATCGGGGTCGGTGACGAAAGAGGCGTTCCCCAAGTTGTCGACAACATCCTCGCCCTGCTCGTTGACATAGTTGATTTCGGCGGCGATACGACTGGCAGGAATCGTGGACGTCGGGTCATAGACCTTTTCCGGCAAGATGATGGCCATGATGTCGTAGGCACCAGACAGTACATTATCAAGCCTGAAGGTAATCTTCCAGTTGCTATTGGCCTGAGGAAGGATGGCCAGATAACCGCCTTCAGACACACTGTCGGCGGCAAGGACGCGCGAAGTAGCGGTACAAAGAGAGTCCTTCAGGATCAGACTTGTACGCTCACCCTCAATCTTGATTTCGCGCTGATAGGTCATCTGCGGGGTGAAAGGCCATTGCGGAACCGTGTAGAGCGTACCATTGCTGTAGTCGGTAGCCGTGGCGCCATAGAGGATGCCTCCCGGCTCAAACGGTTTGCGGAAGCAGTGGTACTGGGGATACTTCTTGTCGTAGTTATAGGTAATGAGCGAGTCATTGGGCGAGGACTGGATGGTACGGCTGAAGATAGCGTCGGTAAACAGGGCCTGGTTGGCATAAAGACGTTGCAGCGAGTCGCCGGTCTCCTCGGCCGAACTATAGTGGAAGTAGGTCATGGCTTCCTGCCAGGCACGCTGCCACTCGTCATTCTGTGCGACGACGAAGATGTAAGACGAGTCCTCGGCGGCCAGCTCACCCACACGCTCGAGCAGGATGTTACGCTCGCGGAACACAGAGTCGACATAGAGCTGTTCGCCGTCGACCATGTCGCCCTCAACCGACTGACCAGGCAGGAACTCGTCCTGCTCGTAGCTGCGGAGCTGCTGGCCGATGAAGCTGTAGCGCGGATCGCTCAACATGACTTCATAGAGGTTGTAATGGTAGGGCAGCGTGTTCTGCAACACATGGAGCAGACCGCCCTTAGCGTTGACATTCGACTCCTTGACAGAGACATTGTCGGCCTTGCCCTGACCGAGGGTCATCGGCTTCTTGTTCAGCAGGAAGAAGTCCGTGGGGACAGCAGCGTCGGACACAATCGCATACGACAGGTGATTACCCACGAAGGAGCGTTCAACCATGGAGTCGCCCTGGTTGGTCGTCAGCAGACGGAGCAACGAGTCCTTATCAAAGGTGCCGTTGACGGGTGCCAGCACGGTGAAGGTCTGGACACCATCCAGTAGATCGGCATAGCTGACGGCGGTCTTGGCATGGTGCTTGTAGACCTTGGTCTGACTGAGCACCTCGCAGAAGTCACTCAGCTCAGGGCGTTGCTGCATGGTCTGCCACAGCGTCTGGCCGCTACCGCTCGCCGAGACGGCATCCACATAGTGGTCGTCCCAGTCAGAGCAGGCCGTCAAGGCTGCAGCGCCGCAGCACAGCAGACCTGCGGCTATGAAATGTTTGATATCTTTGGTCATCATAACTTATTTCTCTAAACTGTTAACTCTAAACTCTTAATGGCGATCCTCGCCTAAAGGACTATCGTAGACATCCTTGGGGCAGAGCTCAATATAGTCGATAGACATGTAGAGGGTGCTGCCTGAGAGAATCTGGCGGAAGCGCAACCAGTAGTCCTGGTCGGCACGCAGATACTGGCGAACCAGAATGCGTCGCACGTCGTTGTCATAGGTACGGAAAGTCTCCTGGTCACTGAGGCCATAGCTGTCCATGGCTTTCATGTAGCCACGGTTACGCATGGCCTTGTCGATGGCTCTGTCCTCTTCCTCGTCGCCAGTATCAGCCTGATAGCCTGTATTACTATCGATGGTACGGAAACTGGTGGGGATGCCGCAAGGCTCATTGTTCAGATAAATCTGCGCAATACCACGGTCATCACCCGTAGAGAAGCCCAAGCGCACCTCATAGGTACCGTCATGGGGTACGGGAGGCAGTTTCACCGAGACGTCAAACTTCTCGCCGGTGACACAGACACCGCTACCCTGATAGTGACGCCAGCCCGGCTGCTCATTGCCACAGCCGACAAACGTCTTATCATTGTGGAACTTGAAGTTAGTCAGATAGCCTCGCTTGAAGCCGATCATCATCTCGTCGTCACCCATGTGTTCCATGCGCGCATGACCGTTCATGAAGTCGGGACTGAGGGTGCTACCGTCGATACGGATGCGACGGTTGAGCACATTCCAGCGTACATCATGCGAGTAGACCAGAATGTCGTCAATATAGATATAACGGCCATTGCGACACGTCTGCGTATAGCGGTCGCCCTCGTTGTTCTTCAACACTCGAACACCACGCACCTTGGCACTGGTCTTCAGACCGACACGGTTCATAAAGATTTCCTCGCCGGGGTTGCTACAGAAGCGCACCAGCGTATGAGGTGCCATCGTCTCAAAATAATCCTCAGGATCAGCAATATTGAAGCGGAACCTGCTGGAATAGATTTCACCACGGCAGTGTACCCAGTAGTCGCGCGGACCGGTACGGTCGATGAGGTGATAGCTGACGAAACGGTTCAGCGGGTTACGGCGATCGGTGAAGTCATTGTCGTACTTACCGGCATCGTCGGGGAAGGCCTCGTCATAAATCTGCTTGGCATAGGCCTTGAGCTGGTCAAGGGTCTCAATACCATGTTCGCGATAGATGGAGTCGGTCTCGACAAAGGCCGTAAACTTGAACTGCCGGTTTTGGGGATACCACGTCTTACACTGCTTCGACCCTACACCGTCGTTGGCTGTGCCATAAGGGATGATAAAGCCCTTACTGGTTCCGCCGTTCCATGCGGAGTCGGGTGCTACGGAATAAGTGTCGTCGTTGTACTTGGTAAGCGAATCGGCCATGCCCGTCAGGCGAAGTGCCTGATAGAAGAGCGTCAGGTTAGGATTCTCCTCAATCAACGAGGGCAAGAACTGGTTGCTGGCATGGATGACATGGTCAATGACATGGACGACGCCATTAGTGACAGAGTCGTCTTTCTGGATGATGCGTGAGTTCTTGTTGACATAGAAAACCAGCGCGTTGTTATTGTAGACATCACTGTCAGAGGTCATCTCAATGTAGTCTTCGTTCATGTTGACTGGCGGCACCTCACCACCCATATCGGTCGTGAAATAGGCTTTGTCCTGCACGATATGCGTGCGGGAGAGGGTATCACACTGAGTAAGCGGTATGTCCTCGACCGAGGCATAGCCATTCTCCTTGAGATAGCTTTGTATGGCCTCATTGGTTGGTGCGAAGACGGTGTAGTGACCATAGGTCTCCAGCAAAGCGAGATAGTTGCTGCGATCCAGGATGGTTCTGAAGTCGCTGAACTGATCGTCGTTGGACTCAATGAATCCTGCGGCGGTGAGTCTGACGGACGAGTAGAAGGTCAGCGGAGCGTCACTCTCGTCGTCATTACACGAGGTGAACAGCACCATACCTACAAACAACTGACAGAGCATCAGCGGTAGGGCGACCAGCCATTTGGATTGGTTCTTCATCTTGGTAATCATCTTATTTTCGTTTTTTAGTTGTCAGTTATTGATGGTCAATTCTTCTCAAAGTCAGCATCGCCACCCGTCAAGTAGGCCGGATTCTGATGCAGATACGGATTGACTTTCAGCTCATTACGATAGTAAGGCAGATAGAGGGCATTGAAATCAGCCAGACGGATCTGAATACCATTGATGTTGGTTAGCTGCTTCTTCGTAACGGTGGTGGCCAGTGCGCGGCTGCTACCTGTGCGACGAGCCTGGCGCAACAAGTCGAACCAGCGCTTACCCTCGAACATCAGTTCGCGCTGACGCTCTTGCATCACGAGATTCTCCATCGTCTCCTGCGAGTTCTTGTAGTCGTCGAACTTCAGCACTTCGCCAGAACCGGGGGTCAGGGAGTTGACGGCACGGCGACTCACGGCATTGACAAGCGCGAAAGCGTCCTCATAGTAGTCGGCACCCTTCTGCACCAGGGCCTCGGCCTTCATCAGCACGACATCGGTCAGGCGGTAGACAATCCAATGGGCATATTTGTCGGAACGCCAGGAGTAGGCGGGCTTCCAGTTGGTCTTTGAATTGTCGATGTTAACACGCGTTGCGGAATACTTGGCTATATAGAACTGTGTCTCGCCAACATGGTAGATGGACTCGTAGGCACGGCAGTCCTTGGTATTGAAGAGCTCGGAGTTCTTAGTAGGCAGCGAGCCGTAGAAGTCTTCAATGGCTGCCAAGCGACCGTTGCTGGCACTGTTGCTGCTATTGTCAAAATAGTAGTTGCTGACATAGGTGTTGCTGTTATTCTCGTTGAGCGTCTTGGAGAACGTCAGTTCGAAAACACTCTCAAAGGAGTTGCCTTCGCCAAAAATCTCCCTATAGGCATTACCTGCATTATTGTCAAGCTTCTCGCGGATGAGAGGAATGTCATTGAAGAGGTAGACATTGTTCTGAAGACGACGCTTCAGACGCGTAAACTCACTCTTTTTGAACTCGATGACATAGTCACAGCAAGCGATACACTTGTCCCACTCGCCCTGCCAGAGGTAAAGGTCGGCCAACAGGGCATAGATGGCCTGACGGGTGACGCGTGCCGTATTGTCACGTTCGTCAGCTTCCTGCTGCTTGTCCGGATTGGGCTTGCGGAAGAATATCTGGGCTTCGTCCTTCACGGCTTCCAGGTCCTCAATAATAGCAGCCAGCACCTCGTCGAAGGATGTTGCCGGGATGCGGTAGTCCTGGTTGTCGTCAATGCTGGGCTCGCGCGAGAAAGGCACATCGCGGAAAGCCCGAATGAGGTAGAAATAGCACAGCGACCGTATGAACGTTGCCTCAGCGACATTGGCCTTCATCTCCGAGAGGGTGTAGTTCGGGTCAATAGCCTGCACCTCGGGTGCATAGTGAATGAGGACGTTACAACGATTGATGGTCTGATAGAACGACGACCAGTTACAGAAGGGATTGCTGGGCAGCATATCCTCCTTATACAACTGCTCCAGATCTTGCGAAGTAGAGACACCGAGTATCACATTATCAGAGCGCACCTCGCCCCAAAGTCCCATTCGTGTGAGACAGTCCTCGGAATAGAGGCTCTCATAGCAGCCCATCAGGACGCTGGTCACATCGCTCTTCTTCGTCCAATAATTCTCGAGCACCACATCGTTCAACGGCTTCAGGTCAAGGAAGTCGGAACAGGCGGTCTGCCCGGTAACCAATAAACAACAACCAATAACCGTTATTCCATTGGTCAGTCTCTTTATGATTGCTTTGATGTTCATTTCAATAATGTTTATTGTTTAACGTTTGTTGTTTATGGTCAGAATGAAACAGTTACGCCACCGGTGAACGACTTGGCACGCGGGGTCTGTGCATTATCAGTCACGACACCGTAGCCGCCGTAGCCCACCTCAGGATCGGCGCCAGAGTACTTAGTCAGCACAAACAGGTTGTTGGCCGATACATAGAGACTCAACTGACTCAGACCCAGCTTCTTGAGCGTCTTGCCGGAAAGTGCATAGCTCACCTGAGAGTAGTTCAGACGGATGAACGAGCCGTCCTCAACGAAACGGTCGCTACCCAGCCAGTTGTAACCATAGTTATAGAGTGCACGCGGAATAGGAGCGATGTCGCCCTCGACACGCCAACGCCACAACACGGCACGGCTTTGGTTGTTGTTCTTGTACATATTCTCAGCATTCATGCGTGCCTTGTTGATAATCTTGTTGCCATAGCGGAAGTTGAACTGGTTGTTCCACGTCAGGCGACCCCAGTGGAGCTTGAAACCGAAACCGCCAGTGAACTTCGGCAGTGAGGAACCAAGATAGACGATGTCGAGCTCGTTGATCTGTCCGTCGTGGTTGATATCCTCATAGATAGCGTCACCACCATGGAACATCTTGGCTTCGTCCTGGTCGTCCGAGATGCCGGTATAACAGAATCTCATCGGCTTCGTACGGCCGTAGTTGTCGAGAATGACTTCACCGTTCGCGTCGCGTGCCACCGGTGCGTTGGGGCCGCTGACACCAGGTACCTCCACCTCAGAGTACTTGCTGTACTGGTAGACACCTTTGTAACGGAAGCCGTAGATGCCGCCCAAGGGACGGTTCAGCTCTACACGTGAGAGGTAGCTGCCGTTCTGACGGTCAAAGTCGCTGTTGAGTGAGGCCAGCACGGTCTCGTCCATCTCGGTGAGCTTGTTACGGTTGTTAGCAAACGTCGTATTAAAGTCGAAAGAGAACTTGCCGATTTTAATGATGCGATTGCCATTGAGGTTGAACTCCCAACCAACATTCTCCATGGCACCGACATTCTGGTAGGCCAGCGAGGAGAAACCGGAGCTGGACGGCAGGGAACGGTTGCCCATGAGCAGGTCGGTCGTCTTCTGCTTATATACCTCAACATTACCGTTGATACGGTCATTCCAGAAGCCGAAGTCGATACCCAGATTAAAGGTTTCCTTCTGCTCCCACTTCAGGTTCTTCAGCTGGATGTTGTTCTGATAGACCGAACCGTAGTTCATGTAACCCTTACCGCCAGAGTACTTACTATAGAAGAGTCCCTCGCTACCAGGCTGCGAACCAACGATACCCCAACCCGGACGGATAGCCAGCATACTGATGAAAGGCAGCCCTTGGCGGAACCAAGGTTCGTCGCTGACAATCCACTTACCAGACAGGGCGGGGAAATTACCCCATCGCTGGTCGGAACCGAACTTCGTGGTGCCGTCGCGACGGACGGAGAAGTCGAGAATGTAGCGTCCTTTGTAGGCATAGTGGGCAGAATAGGTCATATAGATGCTGCGCCACTGGCCCGGAGACGAACCGAGACTCGAAATGATACCGGGAGCACTAGCCGAGATGATGGTACCTGACGGCAAGCCGTAGACAGTGGTATTCTGACTGGTACTCGTTCCCTTGGTGAGCTGGCCACGCAACATCATCATCAGCGAATGGTCCTTATTGCGGAACGATGGTGTGAAAGTCAGCGTATGTGTTGTGGTGATACCTAAGCTCTTATAAGCATTATTGGTCGCCACGTTGGCATCGCTGCTGTTCCAGCCACTGGTGCTCAACGAGAGGGGACGGAACTTGTCTTCGTAACGGTTGAAGATATTGAAGACAATCTTTCCCTCGTAGGTCAGTCTGGACTTCTCTTCCTCAATGCCCAGCAGCTCATAGTTCAGCTTAAACTCAGGCTCGATATTATAACTCGTCTCCTCGTTCTTGGCCAAATCAGCCAGGGCTATGGGGTTATAGTCCTTCAACTGGTCATTACGGAACACCGTATTGGCCGTCGGCAACATATTATAATAGGTGCCAAGACTATTGCCGTCCTGGTCCTGCTCGTAGATAGCCAGGTTAGGCATACGCCGATAGGCCACGCTGAGAAGGTCGGCATAGTTCTTCTTATTGTCCGTGTAGGTCAGAGCGACGTTGGTAGCAATCTTGATGCGGTCGCTGACGAAGTAGTCAAGTGCCACACGCGTGGTGAAACGGTCGAGCTGCTGCTTGATGATAGAACCCGTCTCATGGTCGTAACCGCCAGCGATACGGAAGTGAGCCTTCTCACCGCCACCGCTGAGTGCCACATAGTGGTTCTGACGCCAACCGGTCTTCTTAACTGCGCTGACCCAGTCGGTATTCTCATTATACATCTGATATTCAGAGAAGTCACCACCGGAACGGTAGTTAATCTCATTGATGTTATCGCTGGCACCAGCGCGCAGAAGAGGATTGAAATACTCTTCTTTCAGCAGCATGGTGTACTCGTCACCGTTGAGCAGTTTGATACCCTCGGGCTGGTAGGTACCTGTCAGTCGCAGGCTGTAGGTCACCTTCGTCTTACCACGGGTACCGCGCTTGGTCTTAATCTCGATAACGCCATTAGCGCCCTGAGAACCCCAGATGGCAGTAGCGGCAGCATCCTTCAAGACAGCTATACTCTCGATATCCTCGGGGTTGACGTTCAGCAGTTCGGCAAACTTCTCATCGTTAGCCGAAGTGAAGTCAAACTCCTTGGTGCTTCCGGTCTCCCACACATTGCCATCGACAACGATAAGAGGCTCACTGGAGCCGTTGATACTCGACACACCACGCAGACGCATCGACGTACCGGCACCGAGGTTACCAGAATTGGCCACGATGTCAAGACCAGCGATACGTCCCTGCAGGGCTTCGTCGACGGTGGTGATGGCCAGACCCTCGAACTCTTTCATGTCGATGCTCTGACGTGCCGTAGAGATTTCCTTCTGAGGAATAGCCAGTCCGGAACCTTGGGCACGCTTCTTCGAGGTGACGGTCACCTCGCGTATCTGTGTGGCATCCTGCATCTTTATGGCAAACTTCACCTTATTAATAGGTAAGGTGATGGTTTTGTATCCGACAAACGAGATACGCAGTTTGTCCTTCGGGTTCTTCAGCTTGAATGAGAAGTTACCGCTCATGTCCGTCACGGCCGAGGCGACGATACGATTGGCGGCGTCTATCTCGACGACATTGGCCATCATGACGGGACCCATGTTATCGGTCACCGTACCACTGATGATGTCGCCGACCTTTTGCGCATCAGCATAGCTGAATGACAAATGATAAAGGATCAATGACAAACTGATTACCTTCATCCATCGGGCTGTTATTTTCATACTATTCATAGTCTTTATCCTTTTCATTTATCATTGATCGTTCTGAGATGTGCTAACAAGCAATGGTCCGTCAATTAGATGAACGACTGCTGAAGAAGAGTTATGGATAATCCTGGCAGCGCTCTTGTCCCTATTATCATATTGATACTCACGAGCCATCAGGTTGAACAATCCTGTTTCAGTCATCACCCTGCGGACATTACCTGCCTTATCCTTAATGGTGATGCTTTCACCACTCTTGTCGGTCGTGACAGACAGTTTGTTAAACGTCTGACTCTGTGTGTCAATAAAAGCAGTCTCATATTCCGTCGTTACGTCACCTGTGGCCTGCTGGTCGTCAGTTGCAGTGATGTTGTTGGCATGGATAAACAGAGCGTTATCCTGGATATGATAACGCAGGAACTCGTTGATTTGCTTCGTGTACTTCTCTGCCAAAGCCTTCTGCGCAGCATCCTCCTGATCAAGAGCAGCTACGTCCTCCCATGTCGGGAGCTTACCTTCAGCTATCAACTGGTCAATACTTTCATTCGTAGGCACGTAGACCGTGTAGTGATAATTGTTAAACGCGCTGATGCCCTGACTCTGACAAGCATACTTGTTATCGCGAACCGACTCCAAGAGATCGCTGCCCTGGAGCAGTTCAAAGAAACGACTGAACTCCTCATGCTGGGTCAGCAGGTCATACACGGTCTGGCGTGTGCCCAAGACCTCACCATCTTCCAAGATATACGTCTTACCATTACCGCCTTTCGTCTGGTCGTAGATAAAACTGACGGGAAGGGCAGCTGACTCGCCGTTCACCTGGCGACTGCCCTCGACAACCATACCCTGGGTACCCTGACTGACGTTGCGCACACGCAGTGTAGAACCACCCTTCGTGCGGTAATACTCATGACCGTCCTCCACGTCACCAACAACCACATGGTCGTCCAAAATGTTATACAGGCGATTCAATATGGGATCCGAATCAAGGTTCACACTTCCTGCCGTGTGGGTGTAAACGCCAATAGAGTCGCCGACCTCACCGGTCTCACTGTCAATATTATGGATACTGGCATAGACCTCGGCACCTTTCTTATTGGGATCGTAGTGGAAGCGCAGCACCTGCTGCTGGGGCTTACCATAGGAGCACGGGTCAATATAGTTCTGCAAAGCATCGTTCGACGGCAGGAAGAAGCTATAACGCGAGTTCAGCGAATTCAGGTAAGCGCCGTAGTTCAACTGATTGATAGCCCAGTACATGATGCTCATGTTCTGGTCGACCACGGTGGGATACATCACGCTGACGAACGACGTGGGAGTAAAAACGCGATTGGTCAGGTAGACTGCGCCGTTACAGCCAAGCCATACAGAGTCGACATGCTCCTTGGTGATGCCCAAGGGATCGGCAGCATCGTTCAGGATAGACGAGAACTTGCTGGGCACACTGCTGACGAAAGACGGCAGCATATTGGCCTTAATAAACTCCGTCAGCACGGAATAGGGCACATTGTCCCATGAGCCGAAGCTCTTGCGCAAAGCCGCACCAGCACCATTCTCCCAATAGTCGGTAATGGCTTCGTCGCTCGGTACCAGCATGACAGCCATGTCCTGCTGAAGCGACTTTTCATTCGATGCATTCGACAAGATGAAGTAGCTGTTCCAGCCTGGATCAAAAGGCAGCTCGCCATTGGCCTGACTTTTCTGGTTGTGAGTTATGGTCAACTCCTTACCGCCCTGAGAACGCTCAGAGAAATAGCGCAACTGGAACACTGAGTCAACATTGGTGCCGCGGTTAGCGTTATAAGCGCGCGTTACCTCGTCGCCACAGTAGTCGAGTACGGCATAGCGCTGCAACAGACGAGCGAAGACAGATGTATTCTTCTTCTTGGCGATGATGTCAGCCATGTTAGGCAGCGGTGTCATCACCTCGCTCATACGGTTGATAAATCCATTCAGACAACGGATATTCTGCTCTACAATCTGCGCGCCATTCACCGAAGCATCTCCGCTCTGGCGCTTGGTGGTGTAGTTGTAAAGAAAATCGTAGTCGTCATTGGTTATCTGCTTGTTGGCCATGTGGCGCTCAATGAAATGAATCATCGGCACTGCCGTCATGTCGTGCATGATGACCAACTGGTCACGATCACGGTAAAGCTTCCAGTAGATGGCATCAGGGATATCTTCTTTCGGCATCACCTGAACGGTGTCGTAAATAGACAGCGACGACAGGCGGCGCATACACTCACCTTCCACCGGTCCCTCAGTACTGGAAAGGGCCTGCACCTGGTAGCTGTTGTCTATCATACTACCAAAAAGCAGCATACGCTTCTGTGCCGTAGAGAGCTGCTCGTAGCTTCCAACGCCCCAATCATTGTGGCGATAAAAGCGCTCGTAAGCCTCATCGTCAGCCACGAAAAGCGTCTTCGAACCCGTTTTGTCCAGCACCTCACGATAGCCCAGCTCGTCAATCATGCGCACCGTGTTCGTGTAGTTGCCCTGCTCATCGAGCCAACTGTAGATACTCCGGTCCCATCCGGCCGGAGTCTTCTCATCTAAGTCATACTCGGAACACGAAAGCAGAACACCACTACCTGCCAACAGCAGTCCGGCGGCAAGCGACCTCAAAAGGTCAAATGGTCTTTCGGTCTTCATCATGTTTTTTTGAGTTTTAAAATTTTTAGTGAATTTTTCTGGTGCAAAGTTAATAACAATACGCGTAATGCGCTTGTCTACACGTTTGCGCATCTTTCGCGCGCGTCCATTCTATATTGATTTTGTCGCAAGGATTTTCGATTTTGTCTCATTCGACAAAATCGGACGAAAACACCGAATAGACATATCCCTTACGGCTGTTTACTATCGTCTTGAACTGACGGCAGTCAACGCCATCAAGCACCGTTTTCAAATGGTCGGTGAGTCCCCTGCCAGAACTTTTAAGGAACGCCTCTTTCATCGTCCACAGACGGGTGAACGCCACATCGCAGCCGTCAGCAGCGGCTGCTATTTCAGCACGTTCTGCCTCGTTCATCGCATAACGGGCCAGCGATTCTTTGTAGCGGCCTAAATCCTCAACATCGATACCTACGGGGTGGTCACTGACAGCACAGACAACGGCCTGACGGCAATGGCTCAGACTGAAATGGATGTCAGAATAGTCGGTCAGCAACGGCTGGCCATGCTCTCCATAGGTAAACAGCGGATTCTCATCAATGCCATATGTTTCTCGGAGTGCTTTCTTTAACAGCACATAGGCGAGAACGCTCTGCCGCCGCCCTAATTCGTGGCGGTAGCGCAGTGCCTGTTCACGCCGCTGAACAGAAATATTTTGCAGCGCAACTTCCAGGTCAAAGTTCCACAGACAGTCGTCAACATATACCATCTGGGGGCAAAGTTACTAATAATTCTTAACACGCGATACAATATTCACAAATATTTCGTATATTTGCCAACAGAAAAACCTTTTTTTATCAACCACTAAAAACCAATGATTATGGACTACAAGATTATTGACATCGAGGGTGTAGGCGACGTATACGCCGAGAAACTGCAAGCCGCCGGCATCAACAAAGTGAGTGAACTGTTGGAGAAATGCGCCGCACCAAAGGGCCGCAAGGAGCTGGCCGAGGCAACGGGCATCTCCGAAAAGCTTATCCTGAAATGGACAAACCACGCCGACCTGTTCCGTATCAACGGCGTAGGCCCGCAGTTTGCCGAGCTGCTGGAGGCTGCCGGCGTCGACACAGTAAAAGAGTTCCGTCACCGTGTGGCCGAGAACCTGCAGCCGAAACTTGTCGAGGTGAACGAACAGAAGAACCTGTGCAACCGCGTGCCTGCCGTCAGTGAGGTGCAGAAGATGATTGACCAAGCCAAGGAGCTTGAGCCCAAGATGACTTACTAATATCAATTAGGTGGAAACACCACGGTGGATATGACCCTCAGTCGGAAGACGACGTCTGCCTATTCGGCACGACCGAGACGACAAGACTGATGGTTATATCCACTTTCTTTAGGCTATAGGCTGACGGCAGCAAATATCTTGTCCGTAGCACCAGCCTTATCGCTTACGTAGCGTCCAGCAGCCTCGCCGGCTTGCCGCAAAGTCTCGGCAGAAGCAGCGAAGCCATCCATCACCCGACAGAAATCCTCGTAACTACCAATCTCAAATCCGCCACCACAGGCTTTCAGTTCCTGTGCCTCTTGGAATTTCCGGTTATTAGGACCGAAGATGACGGGAGCGCCCCAGACGGCAGCCTCAACAGTATTATGGATGCCAACACCAAAACCGCCACCGACATAACAGACGTCCGCATAACGGTAGATACTTGAGAGCAGGCCGAAGCAGTCGATGATCAAGGCCTCGCCCCCCGCTCCTCTCCATGGGGAGTGGGAAGCATCCAGACGTGTGTACCTTGTGACATGCCAGCCGTCCAAGAGCTTTTCTATCTGCTGCAGATGATCCTCCCCGATAACATGAGGCGCAATGATTAGCGTCCAATCACGATGTTCGTTGAAATAGCGGATAAAGATATTCTCATCGGGCAACCACGAGGAGCCTGCGATAAACACTTTATGCGTCTCTTCCAGACTAACAGGCAGCTGTTTGGCCTGTTCCTTGATTTGAAGTACGCGGTCAAAACGGGTATCGCCGACAACCGTAACGTTGGAGAGACCTATCGTGGAAAGCAACTCACGACTCTGCTCATTCTGCACGAAGAAATGCGTGAAACAGTTCAATACCCGACCATACTGACGGCCATACCACTTGAAGAAGACCTGATCAGGTCGGAAAATGCTACTGACACTATAGACGGGAACCTGACGGTGTTTCAGAATATGCAGGTAGTTATACCAGAACTCGTACTTAATGAAAAATGCCATGACAGGACGTACCAGACGGAGGAAACGTATGGCATTGATGGGTGTGTCGAGGGGCAAGTAACAGATAATGTCTGCCCCTTCATAGTTTTTACGCACCTCATAGCCCGAAGGTGAAAAGAACGTGAGCAGGATCTTATATTCTGGATGCTCACGGCGCAGGCGCTCCATCAGCGGGCGTCCCTGTTCGAACTCGCCGAGCGATGCAGCATGGAACCAGACATACCGAGCCTCTGGGTCTACTTTCTCCTTCAAGACGGAGAAAGCGGCACGCTCGCCGCGCCACATCTTACGCACCTTCTCGTCGAAAAGGCTGTATACGGCGACGCCGAAGAGGTAGAGGTAGATAATCAGGTTATACATTTATCCAAGAATTTCTATTGCCCGCTTCATGCGCTTGACTGTCTCCTGTTTACCGAGGAAAGCCGAGATGTCGAACATACCGGGACCCTTACCTTCGCCAACGAGAGTCAGTCGCCAGGCGTTCATGATATTGCCCAACTTATACTCTTTCTGCTCAATCCAAGCATGAACGACCTTCTCCTGATTCTCCAGCGAGAAGTCTTCGAGACCCTCCAGCACACCGATGAGCTCCGTCAGCTGCTTGGCAGAGTCTTCCTTCCAGCGCTTCTTCACCGTCTTCTCATCGTACGTCACAGGAGCTTCGAAGAAGAACGAGCAGAGTGGCCATAGTTCTTTGACAAACGAAACACGATCTTTCATCATGCGACAGACCTCTGTCACGCGCTCCAGCGTCTCCTGCGGACAATGCTGTTGCACCTCGGGCAACCAGAGCTGTGCAATCTCCTCATTCGTCTTTTTCAGAATATACTCATGATTGAACCAAATGCCTTTCTCGTAGGCAAACTTGGCACCGGCTTTCGAACATTTCGTGATGTCGAAGAGGGGCACCAGCTCATCCAGGGTGAAGAGCTCCTGCTCTGTGCCTGGGTTCCAGCCCAGCAAGGCGAGGAAGTTGATGACGGCTTCAGGGAAATAGCCGTCCTCACGATAGCCACGCGACACATCACCTGTCTTCGGGTCATGCCACTCCAAGGGGAATACGGGGAATCCCAGACGGTCACCGTCACGTTTAGACAGTTTACCCTTACCATCGGGCTTAAGAAGCAGGGGCAGATGGGCAAACTGCGGCATCGTATCAGCCCAGCCAAAAGCCTCATAAAGCAATACATGGAGCGGAGCCGATGGCAGCCACTCCTCGCCACGGATGACGTGGGTAATCTCCATCAGATGGTCGTCAACAATATTGGCCAGATGGTAGGTAGGCAGTTCGTCGGCACTCTTATAGAGCACTTTATCATCGATGATGTCGCTTTTCACACGCACCTCACCTCGTATGAGGTCATTAACAAGCACCTCCTGTCCTGGTTCAATCTTGAAGCGCACCACATATTGACAACCGTCGGCAATAAGGCGGTCTACCTCCTCCTTGGGCATCGTCAAGGAATTACGCATCATAGAACGGGTATGCGCATCGTACTGGAAATTCTGTATCTCGGCACGTTTAGTCTCCAACTCCTCCGGGGTATCGAAAGCAATGTAGGCATGGTCTGCATCAAGCAGCTGTTTCACATATTTCTTATATATATCACGGCGCTCGCTCTGACGGTAGGGACCTTTGTCGCCACCGAACGAGACGCCCTCATCAAACTTGATGCCAAGCCACTTGAACGACTCGATGATATACTCCTCGGCACCGGGCACAAAACGGTTACTGTCGGTATCCTCAATGCGGAACACCAAATCGCCGCCGTGCTGACGTGCAAAAAGATAATTATACAAAGCGGTACGCACTCCGCCGATATGTAAAGCGCCCGTCGGGCTGGGGGCAAAACGCACCCTTACTCTTCTGTCTGACATCTCTTCTTTGTTATTTTTCTGCAAAAGTACTACATTTTTTTGATATATACAGTTTTTTTTCGTATTTTCGCGCTTGAAAAGTCACGAAACATATCAATAAGGACAAAAATGAGCACTTTTAAGCTGTCGGACAACCTCCGTTGGCGCGATTTTCTGATTCGCGCTGCATTAGTCATCATGGCCGTCACAGTCATCGTCATCGTATTACCGCGCGACAACGGCACAAACTTCAAGATAGAGAAGGACAGGCCTTGGCGCTACGCTAACTTCACGGCACCATTCGACTTTCCCATCTACAAGAGCGACGAATTGGTGAAAGCCGAGCGCGACAGCCTGCTGAGACTCTACGAGCCATACTATAGTTTCAACACAGAAGCCGAAAACAAGGCCGTCAGACAATTTTTAAAAGACTATAGTCAGGGGATACCTGACACGCCGGACGATGTCATCAGCATCATTGCCAACAGACTGCACAGACTCTATGGTCAGGGCATCATCATCGCTGACGAGTACAAGAAACTGGAACGTGACACCAGCGCGATGATACGCATCGTGAGAGGCAAGAGCGCCGTCAGTACGCCCATCAATCAGGTCCTCTCCACAATCACAGCATACGAACAGCTCTTCACCGACCCTGCGCTGGAACCATACATAGAACAGCTCAGGAAGTGCAACCTGAACGACTATATTCAGCCAAACCTCAGCTACGATCAAGAGCGTAGCGAGGCCAGCCACCGTGACCTGCTCAACAGCATACCGCTGGCCACCGGCGTCGTACAACGAGGACAGAAAATCATTGACCGAGGCGGTATCGTCGACGACAAAACCTATAATATCCTACAGTCATTCCTCAAGGAGAGCGAACGGCGGCAGAAGAACGACAGGCAGCTCAGCATGACCCTGCTCGGACAGATTATCTACGTCAGCATCATGATTATCGGCTTCACGCTGTTCCTGACCATTTTCCGCAACGACTACTTCGAGAAGATACGCTCAACGGCGATGATCTATTCGCTCATCATCGTTTTTGCCATCCTAGCATCCATTCTGGTAAGCCACAACCTGCTACACGTCTATATCATACCTTTTGCCATGGTACCCATCTTTATACGAGTATTCATGGACTCACAAACGGCTTTCATGGCACACGTCACGCTGATACTCATTTGCGCCAGCATACTACAATATCCTTTGGAATTCATTGCGGTCGAACTGATGGCCGGCTTGACAGCCATCTTCTCACTTCGCGAACTGAGCAGCCGTTCGCAGCTGTTCTGGACAGCCATCATCGTCACTCTCGTGGGAGCCTGCACCAACCTGTCGCTCGAATTCATCAGGGCCAATAGTCTGACCGTCATCAACCTCAGCGATTACAACTACTTGTTGCTGAGCGGTATTTTACTTTTCTGCTCGTATCCCCTACTCTACATCATCGAAAAGACCTTCGGATTTACGTCGAACATCACGCTCATCGAACTCTCTGACATGAACAAGGATCTGCTGCGACGTATGAGCGAGGTAGCACCAGGCACTTTCCAGCACTCCATACAGGTAGGCAACCTGGCAGCCGAGATAGCCAACAAGATTGGTGCCAAGAGCCAACTCGTGCGTACGGGCGCGCTCTATCATGACATCGGCAAGACCACGAACCCCATCTACTTCACTGAAAACCAGTCAAGCTACAACCCGCACGACGGACTCACTTACGTGGAGAGCGCACAGATGATTATCAGCCACGTCACTGAAGGACTGAAACTGGCCGACAAATATAATCTGCCTGACATCATCGCCAGCTTCATCAGCACACATCACGGGCAGGGCAAGGCCAAGTACTTCTACGTCAAGCAGAAGAACGAATTTCCCGACGAGCCTGTCGACGACCTTCTCTTCACCTACCCGGGACCCAACCCTACCACCAAGGAGCAAGCCATTCTCATGATGGCCGACTCGGTGGAAGCGGCCTCACGAGCCCTCCCCGACTACACCGAGAAGAGTATTCGCGACCTGGTGGAGCACATCATTGACGACCAAGTAAGCAACGGCTTCTTCCGCGACTGTCCCATCACGTTCCGTGACATCCAGTATGCCAAAACTGTACTCATTGAGAAACTGAAGACCATCTATCATACACGCATCAGTTATCCCGAACTGAAAAAGTAAACGCTAACCTGCACACTTATGCCATATTTTGTGCAAAAACCTGCACAAAATTGCACAAGTGTGCATATTTGTGTGCATTTTTCGTTAAACAACGTTAACTTTGTGTGCGCAAACTTCATATTCTATAACATTTGACCTACCTTTGCAGCCGATTTCAAAACCACAAGTTTTTAGGATATGAAAATTCATGTACTTATCGCCGGCGTGATGCTGGCATCAACCACCACCGCAACAGCCGGTGGCATCTTAACCAACACCAACCAGAGCATTGACTTCCTGCGCAACCCTGCCCGCGATGCAGCCATCGGCCTGGACGGTGTCTATTCTAATCCTGCAGGCGTCGCTTTCCTTCCAGAGGGTTTTCACATCGGTTTCAACTGGCAGTACGCCCACCAGACGCGCACCATCGAGTCGACCAGTCCTTTCTTCGCATTAGGTCGTAAGAACAACGGCGCCACCACGAAGACCTTCGAAGGTGTGGCCGACGCGCCCTGCATCCCCTCCATCCAGGCAGCCTACAACACAGGCAACTGGTCGTGGCAGTTCAACTTCTCCGTCCCTGGCGGCGGCGGCAAGTGCGAGTTTGCCGACGGTCTGGGTTCCTTCGAGAGTGTCGTGGGTAACATTGCCAACCAGCTGCAGCCACTGGGCGCCCAAGGCTACGACATGGACGGCTACATGCAGGGACGCCAGTACTACTTCGGCATCCAGCTGGGTACAGCCTATAAGGTGATGGACAACCTCTCAGTCTACGGCGGTCTGCGCCTGCTCTACGGCACAGCCACCTATCGTGCACGTATCAGTAACATACAGGTGCGTCTCGCCAACAACAGCTACGTCGACTTCGGCAGTTTCCTGAGTCAGGCCACTGCCACCGTTGACGGTGGACTCAGTCAGGTCAGCGACGGACTGACGCAGGTTGCTGCCGGCATGTCTCAGCTTGAAGCTGCAGGAGCCACAGCCCTGCCACAGTATGCCGAGTTGCAGGCAAAGAGTGCTGAGCTGACGGCAAAGCAGGCTCAGTTGGAGGGTACACGCAGCAGTCTCGATGCCCTACAGAAGTATTCCGAGGGTGTGAACCTGCTCTGTAACCAGTCGTCGGTGGGCATCGCTCCCGTCATTGGTGCCGACTACAAGGTCGGCCGCTTCAACTTCGCTGCCAAGTATGAATTCAAGACACAGATTCGCATGAAGAACGAGTCGACGGTCTTTGAGGCCAGCGAGATTGCCGCCATCAACAAGTTCCGCGACGGCGAGGAGGTCAACGAGGACGTACCCGCACAGCTTGTCCTCGGTGCCCAGTGGAGCCCCATCGACGATATTCGTCTGAACGTGGGCTGGCATCACTTCTTCGACAAGAAGGCCGAGTGGTACAACAACACCCAGGAGCTGCTTGATCACGACAGCAACGAATATCTGGCAGGTGTGGAATGGGACCTGAACGATCGTTTCACCATCTCGGGCGGTCTCCAGCTGACACGCTACGGCCTCAGCGACCAGTATATGAACGATATGTCGTTTGTCGTCAATAGCTACAGCATCGGCTTCGGTGCCAACTACAAGGCCAGCGACAAGGTGACGCTGAAGGCCGCCTACTTCCAGACCAACTACGACCACTACAAGCGCGAGAACTATCCCGCCCAAGGATTCAGCGACGACTTCACACGCACCAACCGTGTACTCGGCGTGGGCTGTGAGCTGAATTTGTAAGAAATTGTTCCGTTCCGGCAGATTTTCGCCAAAAATTCGGCTGCAAGGATATTTTTTAGGCCCCACATAACACCATGTGAGAAAAGGAATAATAGAAGCATTAATAGCCATGTAGCTTTCGAAAGTTGTTTTTTCATCTGTTATGGTATTTAAGATTCACAATGGGTCTACGTCAAAGTAAATCTGAAGGGAGGCGAAGCGTTTGTCTTGCAACAGCTGCTGTCGTGCAAGCGCCAAGTATTTACGCACGTCGGTCATATTGAGGCCCGGTTCCAGCTTGACGATGAGTTTGCGGATAGCGAGGGTCTTGACCTTGGCGACGGCAGGTTTATCGGGACCGAGGACTCTCGTGCCGAACCACTGGCGCAGCCAGCTGCCCAGAGTGATGGCGGCACTCTCGACGAGCCTCTCCTGACGGTGCTTTACAAAAACATAGACAAGGCGGCAGAAAGGCGGATAACGGAATGCCCGGCGTTCGTCACACTGGTCGTTGTAAAATGCCGTATAGTCGTTGCGTATCACCTGACCGATAAGCGGCAGCTGCGGTTGACGGGTTTGCAAGACGACGAGGCCGCGCTTTCCCCGACGTCCGGCACGGCCGCTCACCTGTGTCATCATCATGTAAGCATGTTCGTAGGCACGGAAATCGGGCTGGTTCAGCATCGCATCGGCATTGAGGATGCCGACCACGCTGACACGGCCAAAATCAAGACCCTTGGAAACCATCTGCGTGCCGATAAGGAGGTTGGTGCGACCGGCGCCGAAGTCGCTGATGATACGCTCATAGGCATGGCGTGAGCGCGTGGTGTCGAGATCCATGCGACTGATGCGGGCCTCAGGGAAGATATCGCGCACCTCGGTTTCCACCTTCTCGGTACCATAGCCACGGCCCTGCAGTTCCGGACTGCCACAACTGGGACAGGACGTCGGCACCTGATAGACGGCACCGCAGTAGTGACAGGACAGCTGATTCAGCTGGCGATGCAGCGTCAGCGTAACGTCACAATGCTGACAACGGGGAACCCACCCGCACTGTTTGCACTCCAGCATCGGGGCATAGCCGCGACGGTTCTGGAAAAGGATAGCCTGTTCACCACGGTCGAGCGCCTCACGCACGCGCGATAATAAGAGAGGTGAGAACGGACCGTTCATCATCCTGCGGTGCTGCAGGTCGCCAATGTCCACCACTTCCACCTCAGGCAACTGGACGCCCTGATGGCGCTCCGTCAGTTGGACATATCCGTATTTCCCCGTTTGAGCATTGTGGTATGACTCCAGCGAAGGCGTGGCGGTGCCGAGTAATATTCGAGGAACGAGATTCGAGGAACGAGGTATCTCGAGGTTCGAGGTTCGAGGTTCGAGGTACGAGGTTACCTTAAGTGCACTATTATCCGCGGATAGTCTATTCTCGTACCTCGAACCTCGCACCTCGTACCTCGAAAAGAAAAATTCTTCCTCGTTCCTCGAAAAAAATTGCGCAAGCATAATCGCCGCAGAGCGTGCATGATAGCGCGGCGCAGGATCCTGCTGCTTATAGCTGGTCTCGTGCTCCTCGTCGACAATGACGAGACCGAGGTTCTGGAAGGGCAGGAAGACGACGCTACGGGCACCGAGAATCACGTCGTATGGGTGGCCGGAGAGCTGTTTCTGCCATATCTCCACGCGCTCGGCGTCGGAGTACTTCGAGTGATAGATGCCGAGACGGTCGCCAAAGACACGGCGCAGACGGTCCATCATCTGCACCGTCAGCGCTATCTCGGGCAGCAGGTATAGCACCTGCCGGTGCTGCTCCAGCTCGCGCAGTATCAGGTGGATATATATTTCCGTCTTTCCGCTGGAGGTAACGCCGTGCAGCAGCGTCACCCGGTGCTTCATGAACGAAAGGAGTATGTCGTTATAGGCCGTTTCCTGCGGCGCCGTCAGCTTCTTCGCAAGCTCCGGATGGTACTCACCACCATGATTCAGTCGTCCCACCTCCACCTCGTAGGTCTCCAGCAGCCCACGGCTCACCAGCGCCCTGACACTCTCTATATTGGCGTGGCTGGCATTGAGCAGCTCGTCACGGGCGACAGCCCCCTCCAAGCTCCCCCCACTGGAGGAGGCCGTCAGATACAGGAACTCGTTAAACACCGCCAGCTGCTTCGGTGCCCGTTTCAGCATGTCAATGGCAATGTGCAGAGCCTGTTCGGTACGATAGGCCGCCGTCAGGCGGATGAAAGTCTCTGTGCGGGGTTTGTAGCCCTCCTCGGCCTTCAGTCCTGCCGGCAGCGCTGCCTTATAGACCTCGCCAATAGGCGACATATAGTAGTCGGCCATCCATTGCCATAGCCGCAACTGCTCTGGCAGTAATATCGGTTCAGCGTCGAGCACCTGCTTTATGTCCTTCACCTGATAGTCAGTCGGCTTGTTGGAGTGTATCCGTTCCACGATGCCCACATACACCTTCGAGCGACCGAAGGGCACTGCCACGCGCACCCCCACCCTACACTGTGCGGCGAGCGCGTCGGGCACGGCATAGGTGAAGGAGCCGTCGAGCGGCAGTGGCAGTATAATGTCAGCGTACAACATATTCGACTTATCTGCAAAGGTAAGCCATTTTGTTGAGACTACAAAACCTTTCGGGCGAAAAATAAGCGCCACTTATTTCAGAATAAGCCGGGCTTAATTCAAAATAAGCGCCACTTATTGCGGAATAAGCGGCGCCTATCTGACACAGAGGCCGAGGCCGCGCACGTTGCCGAATGAAAATACGCTTAATGTTATTTGTTATTTGACACACTCTTTTCCCTGAGTGCACAGCGGAACCGACCCTTCTGTGTTCATTTGTCGAAGTAACATTAAGCGTCAGTTCCTGAAATCGCCGCTTTCCGCAGTAAACACTGCGGAAAGCGGTGAAAGTTTCAAGTTTCATTAAGCGTCAACCTGTTTGTTAGAAGAAGTATGAGAGGGCGACGTGCCAGGCGTTGGTGCGCGACTTGGCTCGGCTCCACTCCTGGCTCTTCAGCTCGTTGCCAAGGTTGTCCCAGGTGAAGTCGGCTGCCTTGCCAAGTGGCACGTTATAGAAGACGGCGGCTTCAAGGTTCGGACCGAGCGAGGCACCAATGCCGAAGTTGATGCTGAGCATGGTTGTCTGCAGGCTGAACTGGTTGTTGCTGTCGTCCTCGTCTTTCCAGTAGAAGATGTCGTCGCCCACGTTGAAACTGAACTGCGGACCGGCGGTGAAGAATACGCCCACCACCTTGCCGATGCTTGCGCCATAGCGGGCATGAACGGGCATCAGGATGCTTTTCTGCTTTAGCGTCTCGCCATCAACATGCATGTCGCGCTGGCTGTAGAGCAGCGACCCTTCTATGCCCAGTCCGACGACGGGCAGTTTGAACTTCAGCTGCGGACCGACGTAGAAGCCGGCGCGGTTGGAGTTGCGCAGAGCATCGGTCGAGAAGTCCATCTGCGTCAGCTCAAACCCGCCCTTCAAGCCCACTCGAACAAGCTGGGCCTGAACAGGCATGGACAACAGCCATGCCGCGCAGAGCGATAACAACGCAACTGACAGATTTCGATACTTCATGCTCAATGTCTCTGCCGGCGTACGCTGACACGGGCGGCTGGAGCGGCTGGCGCAGCCGTCGTGGCGCGGCTGGCCTTCTCCTTCTTGGCCTTGGGAGCTTTCTCTGCCCGTGCTTTCTTCGCCTTAGCCACCGCCTTCACATTCTGCGGATGGTTGTCGGCAATGCTGTCAAGAGAGTCGCGCTTAGCCTTGTCGCCGAAGATGTTGTTCTTAAAGGCTTCCAGCTCGGCCTCAATACGCTGCTGCTCGGCTGTCAGGCGGGTGGCATCGCCGTCGACCATCTGAATCAGCGTCTTGCCGAGCATATTGTTGGTCTTATAGATATTTCCCTTATACTTGTTCAGCGTGAAGTAGTCGTCCAACGACATGACGGCGGCGTTGTTGACATTCGACGTCATGATGGTCTGACGGCTCAGGAAGGGCTCCAGGTCGGCATACTTCACCCAGAACAGCGGCTCCGTGCCGAAGTCCTTGTCGTACATGATGGGACAGAGGGCCAGCACCTTGATGTGGAACGACGAGTTGGCCTGGTCGTAGTAGGCACTCTCCTTGAGGTAGTACTTCGTCACGTCCTGCGAGGGGATGTCGCTGTTGTCGACCTGCAGCTTACCATTCTCCTCCTTGAAGTAGATATGGTGGTCGGTGAGCACGGTCTTCAGCTGCACCTTGGCGGCATCGGAGAAGTCGTCCTGACCGTCGTTGGCCGTCGAGTACTCGTAGATGGGGATATAGCCAGCCTGTGCCAGCTTGAAGATGTAGGTGAACAGGTTCATCTGCTTACCTATGGGCTGCACGGGATAGTACAGGCCGGAGTTGGCCTCGACATTGAGGTCGATCTCGCGGTAGATGTCGCGACGCCACACCACCTCCTCGGGCACATCGAGGGCCACAGGGTAGCTGATCTGCATACGGCGGCTCATCGACGAGGATGACGTGCCTTTCTTCTGCTGCTGCGCCTGCTGCGTCGTCTGCACACGGCTCTTCTTAGGCTGGGCCGAGCAAATTGAAAATTGAAAATTGAAAATTGAAAATTGCAGGCAGACAGCCACAACCATCAATCTCAACAGCCAATTTCCATCCTTATTATTCATCTTTGCTTTCATATTCATAATTTTCAATTTTAACTTCGTTGACTTTTGTCACGACTCGGCATAGTTCAAGCAAGCTTGACTCTGCTCTCGCTGCTCCAAAAGTTCAATCATTTCACAATAACCTCCGTCGATGTCTTCAGCGTGCGCTGGATGCCGTCAGGACCGACAGCCACGACCTCGGAGATGTAGAAACGGCGGTTGCGCGGCAGCTTGCGGAACGTCTCCTTCTGACGGGCAGAGAAGTGGGAGCCGTCGCTGGCAATGGGCACAGCGTTGCCCAGATTGTCGTAGAACACCACCTTGAACGACACCACCTTGAATCCGATGTCGAGGATGCCGTCGTCGATAGCGGCGCCAATGCCCTCGGTAGACATCAGCTCGGGCTTCGACAGGTTACCGCCCCTGAAGCGGTCGTTATTGCCCTGCTCATCCTTCACAATGATGTAGGCCGTCGGGTCAGGCAGCTTGCGAGCGCGGAAGGTGAACTGTCCCATCTGCTGTGCACGACCGGTATTGGTGGAGGTGACGGTGATGGTGACATTCTGTCCGACCGTCGACGGACGGGCAATATACTTGCCCGGGCCGACCGGCTGCAGCGTGCCGCCACTCATAGAGGCGGAAATCTTGCTCAGGGGAACCCCCGGCACACTGACGCTCAGCGGGTTGTTATAGCCGACATACAGCACGTTCATCAGGTCGGCCGAGACGGTGGCCGAGGGGTCGACGACGGTGTACTTCTGTGAGAAGTCGCGGCGTATCTTCTCGCCGCTGCCATTGACCGTCTCGATGTGTCCGGCCAGCGTAAAGTCGCCTGTCGAGCCACAGATGCGCTCATAAAGGTTGTCGCGCAACGACACTTTCTGGTTACCGATGTAGATGTCGGGCACCTGCGTCGTGTCGACAGCGGCCATGACGATGTGGGCCGAGAACTTGTCACCACGAACGATGGTCTGCGAGTTGGGAATGACAAACGCCTCGAGAGCGTTGACGCGGATATCCTTCACGTCGATGTTCTGGACCAGCGTGTGGAGCACCTCACGCTCGGCGCCACGCACGTCGCTCTGCAGCTTCGACAACAAGGTGACGGCTGCAGCGGCGGGCATCGACTCAAACATATACTCCTGCCAGTTCTTGCCAAGGCCCGTCGACGGGACGGTGGTGGTCAGGTCACTGGCGATAATCTTCTTCTGCGCGGGGTCGGTGACAAACTTCAGGATTCCCTCGCGGTAACGGTCGATGGACTGTTTCAGCGCGGCACCACGGCCACGGCCGGGAGCAAGCATCACCTGATTGGCGGCCTCCAGGTCTTCCTTGTTCTTCAGGTGGGCAGGGTCGCCGTCCTTGCCGTCGGCCTCGCGGGCAATGGCCAGTTTCAGTTCGGTAGCCAGGTTATAGAGCGAGTCGCTGGACTGCTTCACCCGCTGAGCCTGGTCGTACCAAGCCTTCACCTTCTGCGGGTTGGCTTTCATCTGCTCCTCGAAATCCTCGTAGATACCCTGTATCTCCTTCACGGCGTTCGACGTGGTGCGGTTCAAGCTCTCCTCCACAATGGAGAAGCCGTTGAGCACCTCGTTCGAGACGTTCAGAGCCAGCATGGCCATCAACACGACGTACATCAGGTTGATCATCTTCTGGCGCGGAGAGACGGGTCTTTTCTTGATTGCCATATTCTGATGGGTCTAATTCTAATGGGCTTATTGAGCTAACGGCGCTTTCGGCATATTCACCGTCATGGCCTCGATCATGCGGGCATAAATCTGGTTCAGCTCAGCTATCTGCTCGGCCATGCGCTTGGTCTGCTCGTTAATCTCGTCGATGGTACCAATCTGCTGTGAGGCACCCTTGAGCTGCATCTCGTAAATCTTACAGATACCTGTGAGCGTGCGGTTCAGGTTCTCCATTTCCTCGGAGTCACGCGACAGACGCTCGCTCTGCTCTGACACCTTATGCAGCATCTCGGTAAGGTTCTTCAGCTCGTCGACATAGTTGCTCGTAGCTTCCTCCAGCTCGGGGTTGACAGGTACTGGCGGTACCGCAGCACCACCAGCCATCGTCGTCACCGACGACGACACGGCGGCAATAGCCTCAGTATCAACGGTTGCCTGCTCGGCACCCTCGGCCAGGGCGGCAGCCTGTCCGCCGCCTCCACCGATGACAATGGTACCACCGCCACCAACGATGTTGCCACCGCCACCAACGACTGTACCACCGCCACCAACGATGTTGCCACCGCCACCGATGACGGACGGGCCATGATAGCCGGAGTCCTCCGATGCTTCAAGGCTCTCTGGGAGAACCTGGTTATCCGTAGCACCGCCACCGCCAGCGATAATGGCACCCTCGCCGACATGTGTCGGCAGCTCCATACCATCGGCCGTCTTGTCGAACGGGCGGTCGAAAGCCGCAATGAAGAACACCACGACCTCTGTACCCATGCCCAGGAACAGCATGAAGTTGGCTCCCGGCAAGTGTGTCAGTTTGAAGAGCGTACCCAGAATCACAATCGACGCACCCCAACTGTAGGCGTAGTTCATGAACGTCTGACCTGGCACGCTGTCGAGCCATTTCTGCAGACGATAGATGACGTTGAATTTACTATACTGTGTCATTCCTATTTACTATTTGACGATTTACTATTTACAAATTGGCTGCGCCGTCATTTCTTCTTTTTCTTGGTTGTCGGGTTCTTGGCTTTCTCACTCACGGTGTTGGCCAGGCTGCGCACACAGCGGAAGCCGATGTAGGAACGGGGCTGGTTCTGGAACTCACTGCTGCGCCAAGCCGAGCGGATATAGCTTTCAGGATCTTTCCACGAGCCGCCGCGCACCGATTTCTTCTTCAGTCGATAGGGGTCTTCCTTGGCCGCGTTATACTTCAACTGGGGGTTGACGTCGTTCATGGCGTCGACACCTGCCTCGGTGAAGATGGTCGACGTCCACTCGGCCACGTTGCCAGCCATATCGTAAAGGCCGTTCGTATTGGCATTATAGATACCTGCCTTCGACGTTATCAGGTTGCCGTCCTTGGTGTAGTTGCCGTCATCGGGCTTGAAGTTGGCAAAGAAGCAGCCCTTGCCCGTTGCCACGTCCTCGTTCTCCCACGGGAACTCCGTGCCGTCTTTGCCACGAGCGGCATACTCCCACTCGGCCTCTGTCGGCAGACGATAGCGCTGCACGTAGCGAGCGGCAGGGCCCAGTCCTTTCAGCAGATACTCCGTACGCCAGGCACAGAAGGCATTGGCTTGCTCCCACGTCACACCGACTACGGGGTAGTCGTTGTAGGCAGGATTGGAGAAGTAGTTACGCATATACACCTCGTTGTCGGCATTGGGGAAGTCGTTCACCCAGCACGTCGTATCGGGATATATATTGATAATGTACGTGTTCAGGAAGTCCCACGGACCACTCAACGGGCGGTTGATGGTCTCACGCACAATCCTGCCCTCTTCGTCAATGTAGGCCGTATCCTTTGATATCCAGACAGTCTCATTCGGGTCAACGGTGATGTCTGTGTTCAGGTTACGCTCCTCGGGATTCAGGCGGTTGCGGCGCAGGGCGGCCGTCGTGTAGTCGTAAATCTCGTAACGATAGTTCATCTGCGAGGCATCGAGCATCTTCTCACCGGTCACAGGGTTGGTGATATAGAGGCTCTCGATGGCACGCAGCTCGTCCTCATTGGGCTTACGTGGCAACGACTTCTTCCAGTTCAGATGCGGTGTTACGGGGTCGCCGTTCTTGTCTTCCTCAATCTTGTACGACTCGTCACCGCCGTAGTTCGGGTCGGCCAGACGCTCACGCAGGATACTGTCGCGCACATAGTTCACGAACTGTCTGTACTCAGAGTTCGTGATCTCGGTGTCGTCCATCCAGAAACCATCGACGGAGATGTCACGCACGGGGGTCTGCTTACCCCAGAGCGAGTCCTGATTCTCGATACCCATACGCAGGTGACCACGCTTGACGAGCACCATACCGTAGGGCGCCGGCTCAGAGAAAGCCTTGCCACCCGAGCCAGTCACTTCGCCACCTTGCTGTGAGGCCAGCTTACTGCCGAAACAGCTCGTCAGCAGCAACAGCGCAGCAGCGCAAAGTCCTCTTGTCAGTCTTTTCATATCTATTTGATTGTTTAGGCCATAGGCCACTATAGTATTCTTACACTCTGATGACGATTCCGCCCCTTCTTACCGAAGTCCAGCTCCGTCTGGTAGCCCACGAACAGTTCGTGACTGCCGTTGCCAAGATTGATGGCCGATGTATAGGCCTCGTAGCCGTATCCCAGCGTGATACCGTGGAAGTTGCCGCCCAAGAGCAGCGTCACGGAATTTCCGGGACTGTAGGACATACCTGCATACATCATTTTCTCCTCATGACTATACCTCAGGCGTCCCGTCAGCTGGCCTTTGTAGCCCGCGCCGTCGCTCATGCCAAAGACAGAGGTGTGTATGGTAAGAAACGGATTTCTCAGTCTAATATTGTATCCACCCGTAAAATAATAAGCGGGCGAGATGCTCAGCTCATTGGTTTCACCAAGTTCAATCGTAGGTGCCGTCAGGTGCGTCGCCGACACGCCGACATACCAGTTCTGGCGGGAATAATACAGGCCGGCGCCAAGGTCGATACCCGTACCCGTAACCTGTCCGGTAGCAAAAGCGGGGTCGCCAGCCTCGTCCAAATCCACCTCGGAGCCGTCGAACTTCTCACTGAGAAGGCCACCCTGCACGCCCACACTCAGCATACCGCCAAGCAGCTTATGCTTATAGGCATATTGCAAGCCCAACTTCTGATGAGAGAACAGACCGATGGCATCATTCAGCAGCTGTACGCCCACCCCATGATGCCCGCCAACAAGATAAAGAGGCATGTCTGCACCTACGTACATGGTCTTCGGGTTTCGCTTAAACCCCACTAACGACATATTGTAGGCGGCCGACACGTTCAGCAGCAACGACTTACCGACCGTTGCAGGGTTGTACGACGTCTCCATCGCCCAGTAATGGCTGAACGACGGATCATACTGTGCCAGCATCTTCGTAGCGACCGCCAGCGACAATACAATGAGAAACAAGAATCGCCTTGTCATCGTTACTATAACGGAGAAAAGACGCATTTATTGTAAAAAGACAAAGCGATGTGGCACGTTGCCACATCGCTTGTCTGTTAATACTCATCCTCGTTGAAAACTTGGCTCACAATTGACTATCAACAACTTACATCGTTCTTAACTATTTTTAGCCAAATAAACCGCACGGCCTGAGGAGGTCAAAGGCGATTTCATTGGTGAGTTCGACAAACTTATTATCTGTGTGCAAAGATGCAAATTCCTTTTGAATTAATGCAAGATTTTAATTAAAAACTTTGTTTCGGCTCCAAAAACGAATGAAAACGAGCCTCTTATGTATAAAATATATAAAAGGTGGGGGATGCTTTTATCATTTCTCAATTATTTGTAGTACCTTTGTCGCTGGATTTCGCATTAGTGCGATACCCAAAGACATTGTGGGCAAGAGAAATGGCGTTCGCTATCTCATTCAATGACCTCGAAATGTAGGAAGTTTCAAGGAATAATAGTCAGAGAATAGATAAAGTGGACGTTCACGTATAGCGTGGGCGGAACTTATCTGACTATTATGGCACTTCCTACAGCCACGAGGGAAAGATGAAGGATGTTCACGCTTCCTTTATGCCCTACGATTAGCAAAGTTTAACGCCCTGCGATGCAGGATTTC